>MWVW01000099.1_pt1 | contig 22226 bp, 16 predicted proteins | sample 1047191 | NCBI WGS metagenome assembly MWVW01 (sample SAMN06349985, study PRJNA376086) | soil metagenome | isolation source: MtG22-5 sample Antarctic (ecotone) | place: Antarctica
CAATTTTTATCCCTTCGCTACCAAATTTTGATGATGCAGGCAAATACAATAATGCAGATATTGCATGGATCATCGTTGCAACTGCCCTTGTTTTTTTGATGACGCCGGGACTCGCTTTTTTTTACGGCGGCATGGTACACCGTAAAAATGTAATATCTACCATGATCAAAAGTGTTGTAGCTGCAGGTGTGGTTAGTATTCTATGGGTTGTGGTAGGATATAGTTTATGTTTCGGAGAAAGCTATAACGGTATAATTGGTAATCCCACTACACATTTATTTTTTAAAGGAATTAGCTCAGGTGCTCCCTGGAGTTTAGCGCCATCAATTCCACTTACACTTTTTGCATTGTTCCAGCTTATGTTTGCTATAATAACACCCGGCCTTGTGGTTGGAGCTGTTGCTGAAAGGATCCGTTTTACCTCTTATATTTTATTTATAGTGTTATTCAGTTTGCTGGTATATGCTCCAATTGCACACTGGACCTGGCATCCTGATGGTTTCCTGTTTAAATGGGGGGTACTTGATTTTGCAGGTGGTACTGTAGTGCATATATCTGCCGGCTGTGCAGCTTTAGCAGGCGCTTTGGTATTAAAACGCCGTCAATCGCATCTTGAGCATAAAGAAATTCCACCTGCCAATATTCCTTATGTTCTTATTGGCACAGGATTACTATGGTTTGGCTGGTTTGGCTTTAATGCAGGCTCGGCATTAGGGGCCAACAGCCTTAGTGTATCTGCATTTGCAACAACAAATACAGCTGCGGCTGCGGCAGGCTTATCATGGATGTTCTTTGATGTTTTAAAAGGGAAAAAACCTTCTGTGTTGGGATTTTGTATCGGTGCAGTGGTTGGACTTGTTGCAATAACTCCTGCTGCAGGTTTTGTGGCTATTCCGCAAAGTATTTTTGTTGGTGTTGTGGCTGCACTGGCTTCAAATATTGCAATTTACTTTAAATCAAAATCAAAATTAGATGATACGCTTGATGTTTTCCCTTGCCATGGGATAGGTGGTATTGTGGGTATGATAATGACGGGAATTTTTGCTACAAAAGCAGTGAATCCTGCAGGGGCTGATGGATTATTTTACGGCAACCCCGCTTTCCTGTTTACCCAATTAAAGGGTTTGGCAATAGTGGTAACCTATAGCTTCGTAGCTTCTTTCATCATTTTTAAAATTATAAATTTTATACAACCTATCAGGGTCAGCTCTGCTGATGAAGAATTAGGGCTTGATGCAAGTCAGCACAATGAAAAATATTCACAGGGAACTTTATTAGTAAAAAATAAAAGTGCAGTAACCGCAGAAGAAAAGGGTACTGCTGAGTTGATTAACTTCTGAGAAAAGTTAATCAGCAATACCCTTTCTTTTTAATCTTTAAATCTAAAACAATGTTACAAAAAATTTTGATGTGTTCCATCGCTTTGGCAATTAATTATTTTACTGCTGCACAAACAAACAAACTATTGGTTATCATCCCGGATTCTGCAATAGCAGAAACAGTTACCCCGGAAGAACCAAAACCGCAAACAGTCATCTCCGGCTCAGTTGATGTTTATTATAAATATGATTTTAATAAACAGTCAGCTAATAATAAAACAAGCTTTACCAATTCACATAATTCTTTTGAGTTGGGTGCAGCAAGAGTAAAGCTTCAGCACACCACCGGTAAATTAGATATGGTGGCCGAACTTGCTTTTGGCAGAAGAGCTGAAGAATTTTCTTATAACGATGCAGGTACCCGTGCTGCTATCAGGCAATTGTATGTTTCTTATTCGCCCTGGAAGAATATAAAATTTACTGCAGGTGACTGGGCTACCCATTTTAATAACGAAATATTTGAGCCGGATGCTAACCGCAACTATAGTATGTCATACATGTTTACCTGGGGTCCATTTTTTCATACAGGAATAAAGGCTGAAGGCACATTTGGAAAACATGGATTTATGTTAGGTGTTGCCAATCCTAACGACTATAAAACATTAAACAATGGGAAAAAATATTTACTGGCGCAATATTCTTTTGCTCCTGATGATAAATTCAAGGGTTACATAAATTATTTTGCAGGCAAGCGCCCGTTTGATACTGCTAAAGTATCTCAGCTGGAAGCCATTCTTACACAAAAGTTTAATGACAAATTCAATATGCTTTATATTGGAAGTATAGCTTTTAATAAATACCAGCAGGCTGGCAAATATGGTGATTCGCAAAACTGGTGGTGCAGTGGACTTTATTTTAATTATGATCCAACCAGTCTTTTTGGAGTTACCCTTCGAACAGAATATTTCAGTGATGAAAAACAGCAAAATGTATTTGCAGCCATTGCGGGTGGCGGCAGTGTTTTTGAGACAACGCTCTCAGCAAACTTCAGAATTGATAACCTCGTGATTATTCCCGAGGTTAGATTTGAAAATGCCAGCAAAGCAATTTATACAAAATCAAATGGTGCAGCTATAAAAACAAATGGTAATTTTTTAATCGCAGCTGTATATAAATTTTAAGAACATGAGAGTGAAATCGTGAAACATGAAAGGTGAGACATGAAAAGAGGTAATACTTCTCATGCCTGCCTGCCGGTAGTCAAGTTTCACGTTTACCGTTTCACGATTCAAAATTTTTTTCATATAGTAGCAATCGTTTCGGCCGTCCATGTCTATGGAGGGCCTTTTCTTTTAAACTTCCTGATTATGCAGAATTTCTTCCGGCATTGATAATACCGAATGAACAACGTATCACCAGCTTTTTATATGTTTCTTTTAATGGATTATTTTCCATCTCTCTCTCTATTTCACGAATACGGCAAATAGCAAATTGCTGGATGGTTACCAATGGTAAAACAATTTTTTCTCTCATACTTATGGATAATTGCTCTACCGGATAATCAGCCATTAATTCGTTTTTTCCGCTAAGTTGAAAAAGATATTTCTCTGTTAATAAATATTCATGGTAGATCATGTTCCATATCTCACCATATTTTTCGTCTTTAGACAAATATTCAGTTAAAGGGAAGAAACATTTTTTCATTGCCATTTCACAATTATCAGTAAGTGTTTTAAAAAATAACGAGTTTTGATATAATGCTTTTACCTTACTAAATTTTCCTTCCTTTTCCAGTTTTTGTACCGCAGTACCTACACCATAAAAGCCGGTAACATTTTGCTTGATCTGGCTCCATGCTCCAACAAATGGAATAGCACGCAGATTTTTCAGATCTGATTTATTTGAACCACCGCGTTTTGCAGGCCTGCTGCCTATATTCGTTTCACTGTAAAAATTAATTGGGCTGATATTCGAAAGGTAATCAACAAAATCAGGATGATTTTTCAGTTTATTGTAAGCATTTAAGCTTTCATTGGATAACTCCTGAAGTAAAGCTTCTTCTTCCTCAAGCAACGTAATATTGCGACCTGAAAAAAGTTCGTTCGAAATACCTGCATGTATCAATTGCTCAATATTAAACTGGGCAGAATCAATAGTTCCAAAGTTTGAACTAACGGTTTGCCCCTGTATAGTTAGTTGAATTTCTTTGTTGGAAATATTTTTTCCCATAGATGCATAAAACCTATGTGTTTTACCACCCCCTCTTGCAGGCGGGCCACCTCTTCCATCAAAAAAGATTACATCAATATTATATTCTTTTGAGATTGTTGTAAGCTGTTCTTTTGCCTTGTAAATACTCCAGTTAGCCATTAAATAACCACCGTCCTTAGTGCCATCGGAAAATCCAAGCATGATCGTCTGGCGATTATTCCTTCTTTTTAAATGCCTTTTATATTCATTATTCTCATATAAAGTTTTAATTATGTTTCCTGCATTTTGCAGATCATCTATTGTTTCAAACAGGGGGATAATATCAATATTTATCTCATCTTTTCTCCATCCGCATAAAACAAATAAACCATATACTTCCATTACATTCAATGCACTTTTACACTGGCTGATGATATACCGGTTACAACCTGCTTCCCCATTATATGTTTGAATTAATTTAACAGCCTTTATTGTATTAACTGTATCATCTGCAAGTTCATCCTGGAATTTAGTTTCAGAAAGAACGCTCTCATTATACGATATAAGTTCAATCTTTCTTTCTGTGCTTAATGTTGAATATTCTAAGGGAAAGATTTTACCTGCTGCTGCAACTTGTTCTATCACTGTATTATGAACTGAGCTTTCCTGGCGGATATCCAGCGCTGCAAAATGTAAACCGAAAACATGTACCTTATTAATGAGATTATTAACCAGGTGAAGGAATAATCCATTATGTTGATAAATAAGAATTTCTTTTATGCTGTTTAACGATGCAAGAATATCTTCTTTAGATAGTGTTGTACGCTGTTCGGGAATGAAAATATTATCATACAATTGCTTTTCTAATTCTAACAGGATAACATCTACTCCCGTGAAAGTAAGTCTGCGCCTTAATCTTCGAATATCCTGGTAATAGCATTTTATAATTCCGCCCCTTAATGCATCTGCAACTTTTAAAGTAATCTCTGTTGTTACAAACGGATTTCCATCCCTGTCTCCGCCGGGCCAAAACCCCATATTAATGATAGGGTTATTTACATTAACAGCATCGGGAAATTGATTTTTAATAAACGAAATTATTCTGCCTGCTGCTGCATAAAAAACATTTTCAAGGTACCAGAGAAGGCTTACAGCCTCATCATAAGGCGAAGGTTTTTCTTTTTTAAAGAATGGCGTTTTACCAAGTTGCTGCAGGTACATATTTATCTGTGCGGTATTATTTTCGGCAAGTGATTTTGAAAGATCATTTATAATACCTAATACCGAACCAGGATAAAACTGCGTAGGATGTGCAGTTAGAACCATCCTTATACAAAAATCCTTCAGTTTTTTTGCAAGCGCTTCTTTTTTATTATTTTGAAGTACTTCCAATTCCAGTTGCTTCAGTGTACCTAAACCGCTGGTGTCATGTATTTGTGTAAAGGCTGCATCTTCCAGGGCATCAAATAAAACCACCTGCCTTTCTACAAACTGTATAAACCTGAAAAGAATGTCAGTTTTTTCCTGCTGCGTTTTATAGGTTGTATGTTTTGCAAAAAAATCCTCAATAATTTCGGTGGGACTAAGCTTCTTATTATATCCTTCTTCGCAATTATTTAAAAACAATGATAAAAGAATACCCGTTTTTTCAATGCGGTGAAAAGGCAATGAAGTGAATAAGCTGTTATAAAGCTGAAATTTAATTCCAACATAATTCTTAAAATGCTGCAGTCCTCTTAAAGCCTGGTTATCCATGTTCTGAAAAATTAATACGAATATAAAAAGCAGCCGCCGTTGAAAGATTGAAAATACTCAAAAATTTCGTTTACATTTTATAATCTCAATCAATTTGTTTATTTTCGAAACCTGATGATACACCAGACTCATATTGATTCTTTAACTGCAGTGATAGCCTTCGCTTCTTTTACAGCTATTATTACAACCCGCAAGGGTTAAACATTTCATACCACCATTGGGCTTTTTTAGCTTTTTTTAAATAACAAAAATATTTTTAATAATATTAAAGAAATATATGCAGGTATTAAAATTTGGAGGTAGTTCTGTTGCCAATGCTGATAATATAAATAAAGTGATCACAATTGTACAGCATGCTGTTAAAAAAAATAACAATATAATTATAATTGTCTCTGCATTAGGTGGCACTACCGATGCTTTATTAGAGGTAGCAAAACTGGCCTCCAATGCGGATTCTTCCTATAAAGAAAAACTTCATCAACTTGAACACAGGCATCTTTCAACTGTAAAAGAGTTAATGCCCATAGAGAGGCAAAGCGGCGTATTAAGCATGGTGAAAAAAAGATTCAATGAGATTGAAGATACCTGCAACGGTGTTTTTTTATTAAAAGAATTATCACTGCGCACTAAAGATTCTATTATCAGTAATGGTGAGTTATTATCTTCCCAAATATTTTCAGAAAAGTTAAGATCACTTGACATAGAAAATACATGGAAAGATGCAAGAGAACTTATCATAACTGATTCTCAATTCTGCTCAGCCAATGTTGATTTTATATCGACAAATAAAAATATTCAGTCTTTCTTTTTCTCACTGGAAACTCCCATTTGTATTCTTCCTGGTTTTATTGCAGCAGATAAAATTGGCAATACAACAACATTGGGAAGAGGTGGTTCAGATTATACTGCAGCAATTATTGCAGCAGCTTTAAGTGTTTCAGTATTAGAAATCTGGACTGATGTTTCGGGAATGATGACTGCTGATCCCAGGCTGGTTACCAATGCAAAAATCATTCAGCAAATATCTTACCAGGAGGCTATGGAACTTTCTCATTTTGGCGCTAAAGTAATTTATCCGCCTACCCTACAGCCTGTAATGAGCAAACGAATTCCGGTATGGATCAAAAATACATTTGCTCAATACGAACAAGGAACATTAATCCAAAATGTTTCATCTAAAAATGGAGGAAGTATTCGTGGCATTTCCAGCATAAATAAACTTGCGTTAATGAGTCTTGAAGGCAGCGGAATGATTGGTATCCCGGGATTTTCAAAACGATTATTCGAAGCTTTATCAGATGAAAAAATAAATGTTATTCTTATTACTCAAAGTTCTTCAGAGCATTCAATTTGTGTGGGCATTGAAGACCCGAATGCTGATAAAGCAAAAGCAGCAGTGGATAAAGCATTTGCTTATGAGATTGAACTGAAAAAAGTTGAACCTCTTGTTGTAGAAAAAAACCTGGCTATCGTTGCTCTTGTGGGTGACAATATGAAAAATCATCCCGGGATAAGTGGTAAAATGTTTGGTGTGTTAGGAAGAAATGGTGTAAACATAAGAGCTATAGCCCAAGGATCTTCTGAAAAAAATATTTCGGCTGTAATTGCTACCCAGGATGTTAAAAAAGCAATCAACGTTTTACATGAAGAATTTTTTGAAACAACGTACAAGCAAATCAATCTCTTCATAGCCGGTACAGGAAATGTGGGAAGCAAGCTATTAGCGCAGTTACAACAGCAAATACAATATCTGCATCACCATTTACGATTGCAGGTTCGGGTTGCAGGAATTGCTAATAGTAAAAAAATGTTCTTTGATGATAATGGGATCGATGCATCAAAATGGAAAGAACTTTTGCAAAGCGGTGATAGCATGAATATGCAAAACTTTATTTCTTCTATTCAAAAAAAGAATTTAAGGAACTCGGTTTTTATTGATGTTACGGCTAATAATGATGTGGCAAAATCTTACCCGCATTTTTTAGAAAAAAGTATTTCAGTAGTTGCGTGCAATAAAGTTGCCTGCTCATCTTCTTATGAATATTATAAAAAATTAAAAGACCTGGCCAGAGAATTTAATGCGGTGTTTGTTTTTGAGACCAATGTGGGCGCAGGTTTACCGGTAATAGGTACATTAAATGACTTACTGAGAAGTGGCGATAGGGTAAACAGGATTGAAGCAGTTTTAAGCGGTACACTTAACTTTGTTTTTAATAACTATACGGGTGAAAAAAGTTTTGCATCGGTTGTGCGACAGGCACAGGCAGAAGGATATACAGAGCCTGACCCAAGACTGGATTTAAGCGGAACAGATGTAATGCGTAAAATAATGATACTGGCCAGGGAAACCGGAGAAAAAATGGAAATGGAAGACATCAGTAATAATTCATTTCTGCCATCTTCCTGTATGGAAGGTGATGTTGAAAATTTTTATAAAGAAATGGAAAAGCATGAGAACCATTTTAAAAACTTAGCTGAAGAAGCAAAGCAGGCCCGAAAAAAGTTAAAGTTTGTAGCATCCTACCACAGCTCCTTTTCAGGGGATACTGGGAAAGCTGCTGTAGGCCTGCAGCATATTGATCCGCAACATGACTTTTATCACTTGTATGGAAAGGATAATGCCGTTCTTTTTTATACTGACCGGTATGCTGAACAACCGCTCGTAATTAAAGGCGCAGGTGCGGGTGCAGAAGTAACAGCTTCGGGTGTATTTGCAGATATAATAAGAGCTGCTGCTCCCACTAATTAAATCAATGAGCTCCGTAAAAATAAAATCACCTGCAACCATTGCCAATTTAGTTTGTGGCTTTGATGTTTTAGGTATGGCATTAAATGATCCGCAGGACGTAATGCAGATCACTCTTTGTGAAAATCCCGGCATTCGTATTCAACACAATGATATTTACAACCTCCCTCTAATTCCTGAAAAAAATGTTGCCGGTGTTGCCTTGTTAGAATTAATGAAAGAGCTTGATAACCAAATTGGATTTGACATAATAATAGAGAAACGTATAAAGCCTGGCAGTGGCCTGGGTTCCAGCGCTGCAAGCGCTGCAGGAGTTGTTGTTGCTGCCAATCACTTACTCGGAAATAGATTTTCTAAAGAAGACCTTGTTCGTTTTGCAATGGCCGGAGAAAAACTTGCTTCAGGAGTAAAACATGCTGATAACATCTCTCCCTGTATTTATGGAGGTGTAACACTGATCCGTTCTATTTTCCCCTTAGATATAATTGCTTTGCCTGCACCACCAATGTATGTTGCTATTGTGCATCCGCAAATCGAAGTAAAAACATCTGATGCAAGAGAAATCCTTCGCAAAGAAGTTTTATTAAAAGATGCTATTAAGCAATGGGGAAATATTGCAGGCCTGGTTACAGGTTTTATGCAGAGCGATTATGGATTAATAAGTCGCAGCCTGGAAGATGTAATAATAGAACCTGTAAGAAGCATTTTAATTCCTGGATTTGATGAGGTAAAGAAAAACTGTGCACAGGCAGGGGCATTAGGTGGCGGCATTGCCGGCTCCGGCCCTTCTATATTCATGTTATGCAAAGAAGAAAATATTGCTAGAGACGTAGAATTAATAATGAGAGGTATTTATGATAGCATTGGTTTAGCACATCATACTTATGTTACAACAATAAATAATGAGGGAATAAGTATTTGTGAGGAGTTATTAATCGAGAAACGTCAAACGTGAAACGTGAAACTGATCTCTTACGTTTCACATCTTACGTCTCACGAACATGTCATCAAAAATTACATTCATGCTTTATTACAGCACCAACCATATTTCCCCTAAAGTAAATTTTAAAGAAGCAACCGTCAAAGGGCAGGCGCCTGATAAAGGATTGTACTTTCCTGAAAGCATCCCCCAGCTTTCTGAAGATTTTATTAGAAATATTGACAAATATTCAAAAGAAGAAATTGCATTTATGGTTATTCAGCCATACATAGGGGATGTAATTCACAAAAATGAATTGGAAAGAATTGTATCGGAAACGATCAATTTTGAATTTCCATTAGTCAACGTAGAAGATAATATTTTCTCTCTTGAATTATTTCATGGACCTACTCTAGCTTTTAAAGATGTTGGGGCAAGGTTTATGAGCCGCTGCCTTAGCTATTTTGTAAAGAATAATGATAAAAATATAACCGTGTTGGTAGCTACTTCAGGTGATACAGGTGGAGCTGTTGCAAACGGTTTTTATGATGTAGATGGAGTTGATGTAATTATTCTTTACCCATCAGGAAAAGTGAGCACTGTACAGGAATTACAATTAACTACGCCTGGGAAAAATATAACAGCTTTAGAAATTGATGGAACATTTGATGAGTGCCAGCTAATGGTAAAACAGGCATTTGCAGATGAGGGCTTAAATAAAAAAATATTACTCTCCTCTGCAAACTCAATAAATATAGCACGCTGGCTGCCGCAACAATTTTATTATTTTTTTGCATACCAACAATGGAAAGAAAAAAATCTTCCTGTAATTAGCGTCCCCAGTGGCAATTTTGGAAATATCTGCGCAGGAATATTGGCGCATCTTTCAGGTTTGCCTGCGCAACATTTTATAGCGGCGTGCAATGCAAATAATGTAGTGCCTGAATATTTAAAAACAGAAAATTATTTGCCCAAGCCCTCCATCACAACCCTATCAAATGCTATGGATGTAGGTAGCCCCAGCAACTTTGTAAGAATATTAGAGCTATTTGATCAAAAGTTTAATTCTCTTAGAAATATAATGAGCAGTTATAGTATTTCCGATGAAGAAACAAAGATTGTTTTGAAAGAGGTTTTTTTAAATAAAAAGTATTTACTAGACCCACATGGGGCAGTCGCTTACCTCGCATTAAAAAAATATTTACAGGACAATCCCTTGCACAAGGGAATATTTCTTGAAACAGCACATCCCGTAAAATTTTATGATGTGGTGGAACCAATCATTCAGCAAACGGTGCCTATGCCTGGTGAAATAAACGATTTGATTAAAATGAAAAAGCACAGCATAAAAATAGAAGCAAAGTATGATGCCTTGAAAGATTATTTGCTGACTAAATAAAATTATTTTAAATGGCGTTCTTTAAGAATAGCGATAATATCATTTAGCGCAACATCTTTTGCCCGTAATAAAACAAGATAATGGAATAACAGATCTGCAGCTTCATTCTTAAATTTCTCTGCATTATTATCCTTTGCTTCTATAATTAATTCTACTGCCTCCTCCCCTACTTTTTGTGTAATTGTATTTATCCCGTTTTTAAATAATGAACTTGTATAAGAGTTCTCATCGGGATGTATTTTTCTGTCATCAATAATATTTTCCAGCTCATATAGAAAACTGTCATTTGTATTTTTCTGATTAAAGCAAGTATCAGCACCGGTATGACAAACAGGCCCGTCAGGCGTAGCCTTAATTAAAAAAGTATCATTATCGCAATCAATTTTTATATCTGTAAGATGCAGGTAACTTTTGCTGGTCTCGCCCTTTGTCCATAAGGATTGTTTTGTTCTGCTATAAAAGGTCACAAGCTTTGTTACCAGGGTTTTATTCATGGCTTCTTCATTCATGAAGCCTAGCATTAATACAACGTTAGTATTTGTATCCTGCACAATCGCAGGAATTAATCCATCGATATATTTGCTAAAATCAGGTTTATCTTTCATATTCTTACGTTTATATTATTCTCTTTCAAATATTTTTTTAATGCTGGTATTTCTATTTCTTTATAATGAAAAATACTCGCTGCCAAAGCCGCGTCAGCATGTGCTTTTTGAAATACTTCTTTAAAGTGATTCATTCTTCCTGCACCTCCTGAAGCAATAACAGGAACAGGCAGCGCTGCGGTTAATAAAGAAATTATTTCTAAGGCAAAACCATTTTTTGTTCCATCATGGTTTATCGAAGTGAGAAGAATTTCACCTGCACCACGCTTAACTGCATCCCTGGCCCATTTAATTGCATTGCTTTCGGTTTTTGTTCTGCCCCCATTTAAATAAACATACCATTCTCCATCCTTTTCCCTCTTTGCATCAATTGCTACAACCACACACTGGCTTCCAAAATCATCTGCTATTTCTGTAATAAGTTCAGGCCGTTTATATGCCGCTGTGTTTACTGATACTTTATCTGCTCCATGCTGTAAAAGTTCTGAAACATTTTCTATTGAGGTAATTCCACCTCCTATTGTAAAGGGGATATTAATATTGGAAGCCAGTTTTTTTACAAGGTCAACAAGCGTTTTTCTTTTCTCGATGGTAGCTGTAATATCAAGAAAAACCAATTCATCGGCGCCCTGTTGTGAATAAAATTTCGCCAATTCAACAGGATCGCCGGCATCACGTATATTTTCAAAATTGATACCCTTAACGGTTCTGCCATCCTTTATATCTAAACATGGTATAATTCTTTTTGTTAACCGACACCCTCTAAATCTCCCTAAAGGGAGACATTGAAAGTTATTACTGGTTGAATCGCTTTTCATTAATTTGAATCTAATCTTGCTAATTCTTTTAATGTTATTTTTTCTTCATAAATAGCTTTGCCGATGATTACTCCTTTGCAACCAATATTTTTTAAACCCATTACATCTTCCATAGAACTTACACCTCCACTCGCAATCAAATGTATCAAAGGGAATTGCTTCATGATGTTTTTATACAATTCAAAAGATGGCCCCTGCATTACACCATCTTTAGAGATATCAGTACAAAAAATATTTTGAGCGCCTAAAGCCAGCATTTTACCAATAAATTCCAAAACGGTTATGCCTCCATCTTCAAGCCATCCGCTAACCTTTACTTTTTCATCCAGCACATCAGCACCAATTAAAATTTTATCAGCCCCAAATTCCAGTACCCATTCTTCTACAATTTCAGGACTTCTTACTGCTGCACTTCCTAGTGTTATAATAGAGGCCCCTGCATTAAAAACATTACTTATATCTTCAATATTTTTTATACCCCCTCCAAAATCAATTACCAGCTTTGTTTTAGATGTAATTAATTCCAGTACGCTTAAATTTCGAATGTTTCCTGCTTTAGCTCCATCAAGGTCTACTACGTGCAATCGGCGTAAACCTGCATCCTCGAAAGTTTTAGCAACATCTAATGGACTCTCATTGTAAATTTTTTTCTTTGTAAAATCGCCTTTAGTAAGCCTTACACACTTTCCGTTTATAATATCTATTGCAGGTATTATTTCCACCTCATTTCATCTTTAAAAAGTTTAATAAAATTCTGTCTCCAATTTCTGCAGACTTTTCTGTATGAAATTGAACTCCGTAAAAATTGTTCTTTTGGATAACGGCGCTGTAAGGAAAAATGTAATCCGTTGTTGCTATCGTTTCAATTCCATGTTCAACGTAATAGCTGTGTACGTAGTAAACAAATGAGTCTTCTTTCACACCGTCAAATAAAGCTGATGATACATTATAGATGTTATTCCATCCTATGTGTGGAATCTTAAAATGTCTTTCTTCAGAAACAAATTTCTTCACTGCAAGATCTATAATCCCCAGGCCGGTTGCATTATTTTCTTCAGAATGTTTACATAACAATTGCATGCCAACACATATTCCTAAAACAGGTTGTGTAAGTTGTTTGATAACATCATCCAACCTGTTCTCTTTAAGACTTTGCATTGCGGAATAAGCATTTCCGACGCCGGGAAAAATTACTTTATCAGCATTTTTGATAACATTATGATTATCTGTAACAATAGCATTGTAGCCTACCCGCTGCAACGCATATTGCACGCTTTGTATATTTCCAGCATTATATTTTATGATAGCAATTTCCATTACAGCATACCTTTTGTAGATGGAAGTGAGTTATTTTTTACATCCCTTTTTACAGCCATTTTAATGGCTTTTGCAAATGCTTTAAAAATGGATTCTATTTTATGATGCTCATTTGTTCCTTCTGCTTTTATATTGAGATTGCATTTTGCAGCATCACTAAATGATTTAAAGAAATGATAGAACATTTCAGTTGGCACCTCTCCTATTTTCTCTCTTTTAAATTCTGCATCCCATACCAGCCAGCTTCTTCCACCAAAATCCAGAGCTACCTGTGCAAGGCAATCATCCATTGGTAATAAAAATCCGTAACGTTCTATTCCTCTCTTGTCACCTACCGCCTTTGCCATGGATTCTCCTAAGGCAATACCAACATCTTCAATGGTATGATGCTCATCAATATGGAGATCTCCATTGCAACTTATATTCAGATCTATATTACCATGCCTTGCAATTTGTTCAAGCATATGATCGAAGAATGTAAGCCCTGTTTTAATATTCGCATTTCCCATTCCATCTAAATTTAATTCTATAATAATCTTTGTTTCATTGGTCTTTCTTCCATGATGAATTGTACGTGGAGGGAGTTTTAAAAATTCATAAATGTCTTTCCAGTAAATTGTTTCCAGGGCTATTGTTTCTGATATTTGTTTTGCAGTCTCCTTTACTTCTGTTGCGCCAAGATCATCATGGTTGTTTAGCCATACTGCCTTACACCCAAGATTTTTTGCAAGTAACACATCCGTAATGCGGTCACCAATTACAAAGGAATTTTTTATATCATAATCTTCACTGTTCAAATATGCCAACAGCATCCCGGTTCCCGGCTTTCTTGTAGCCGCATTATCATGAGGAAAAGTTCGATCAATAAACACCTTATCAAAATAAATATCTTCATTTTCCAAAGCTGTCATTATAAAATCATGAACCGGCCAAAAAGTATTTTCAGGGAAAACACCAGTGCCAAGCCCATCCTGGTTGGTTACCATTACCAATTCATAATCAAACTCCTTTGCAATTTTTGTCATGTATTCAAACATGTGTGGATAAAATTCAAGCTTAGGAAATGAATCAAGCTGATAAGTTGGCGGCGCCTCCTTTATTAATGTTCCATCCCTATCAATAAATAAAACCTTTACCCTCTGCCCTCCGCCAGCTGGTGAAGGATTGAGATTTACACTTTTTCCAGTTACATCTTTACTAATCATATGTATTTAATATTTTTATCAATTCAAGATTTTCCTCTGGAGTACCTACAGTGATTCGTAAGCAATTATCACATAAAACTTCTCTGCTCCTATTTCTTACAATGATTTTATTCGCCTCTAAATAATTATACAAATCGCCAGCATCTTCAACTTTTACCAATAAAAAATTTGCTTCGCTTTCATAAACCTTCTTTACAAAAGAAAAGTTCAATAATTGTCTTTTAAGAAATTCTCTTTGTTCAAGTATCTGTTTTACCCACTCCTTTACCTGCAAAGTGTTTTGTAATGCTTCTATAGCAAACTGTTGTGATGCCTTATTGATATTGTAAGGAGGCTTTACTTTATTGAACAATTCAATTACCTGCAACGAAGCAAAAGCAAGTCCCAGCCGCAATGAAGCTAATCCCCATGCTTTTGAAAGTGATTGCATTACAATTAAATTTTCATAGCTCGTGAGTTCCTGTATATATGTTTTTTGTGTTGAAAAATTTATATATGCTTCATCTATGATCACCATACCAGCAAAATTAGTAAGTAGCTTCTCAATATCATTCCTGCTCATATTGTTAGCTGTTGGGTTATTGGGAGAACATATAAAAATGATCTTTGTATTTTCATCTGTTGCATTTAATATACCATCCACATCTAACTGAAAATTTTCTTTAAGGATGACTTTTTTTATTTCAACATCATTAATATTTGCGCTTACTTCATACATACCGTAAGTTGGCGGGCATATAATTACATTATCCTTCCCTGGGTTACAAAATATTCTGTAAGCCAGATCAATCACCTCATCACTGCCATTACCAATAAAAATATTTTCCAGAGAAACTTCTTTAATTTTTGATAATTCCAATTTTAATTGCCATTGTAGCGGATCAGGATACCGGTTAAAATTTTCTTTCAGAGGAGAGCCAAAGCTGTTTTCATTTGCGTCAAGATATACAGATGCTTCGCCGATAAACTCATGGCGGGCGGATGAGTAAGGGATTAACTTGCTTATGTTACATCTTACCAATTTCTCTAATTCAAAATTCATTGCCTTATAAATTTTTTAAACGAATTGATATAGCATTTTTATGTGCATCTAATCCTTCGGCTTGTGCCATAGACATTACTGTATTTCCAATATTTTTTAATCCCTCTTTACTTAAACGCTGAAAAGTAATTTTCTTTACAAAGCTATCCAATGATATACCTGAGTAAGCTTTTGCATATCCATTAGTTGGCAACGTATGGTTGGTTCCCGATGCATAATCACCTGCACTTTCCGGAGTATAATTCTCAAGGAACACACTGCCGGCATTAATTACTTGCTGTGATAATAATTCAGCATTATCAGAAGCAATTATCAAATGCTCAGGAGCATATTCATTTAATAATTCAAAAGCATCATCAATATTTTTAATCAGTATTAACCGGCTATTGGCTAAAACTTTTTCAATTATAACTTTTCTTGATAATGAAAGAAGTTGCAAATCTATTTCTGCTTTAATATTATCAACTATTTCCAGGGAAGCAGCAACTAATAATACATGGCTATCCCCGCCATGTTCAGCCTGGCTTAAAAGATCTGAAGCTACAAAGGAGGGGTTACAACTTGCATCTGCATAAACAGCAACTTCGCTGGGGCCTGCAGGCATATCAATAGCAATACCTTCACCGCTGATAATTTGCTTTGCAACAGTTACATATTGATTACCTGGTCCGAATATTTTATATACAGGTGATACTGTTTCCGTACCATAAGCCATGGCAGCAATGGCCTGTACCCCTCCGATCTTATAAATATTTTTTAATTCCAACAGATGAGCAACATATAAAATAACAGGGTTTACCTTCCCATTTTTATCGGCAGGAGTACAAACAATAATTTCTTTGCAACCTGCAATCAGTGCAGGAATACCCAGCATAAGCAAAGTGGAAAACAAAGGCGCTGTTCCTCCGGGAATGTATAAACCTACCTTTTCAATTGCGACAGACTTTCTCCAACAACTTACTCCAATAGAGGTTTCAACAATACTGATTTCTTCTTTTTGTGATAAATGAAACTTTTCAATATTATTTTTGGCCAGCCCGATAGCGCTTTTTAATTCATCATCTATAGTTAACACCGCTTCCTGTATCTCTTCCTTACCTACTTTCAATTCGCTTAATTCTACTCCATCAAATTGCAACGAATATTTTTTTATTGCTCCATCGCCATTCTGCTTTACATCATACAGAATCTCTGCAACAGTCTTTTTAAGCGAGGCATTATTAATCTGCGGACGCTGAATTATTTCATTCCACTTTTCTCTTAAAGGGTTTAAAAATATTCGCATATTATATTATCATCTTTTCAATTGGTACAACTAAAATCCCCTGTGCACCCAAAGCTTTCAATTTTTCTATCACATCCCAGAAAACATTTTCATTAACCACGCTTTGAACACTGCTCCACCCCTCCTCTGCCAAAGGCACAACAGTAGGGCTTTTCATACCAGGCAATACGGCTGCAATATTTTGTAGCTGATGATTGGGTGCATTTAATAAAATATATTTATTATTCTTTGCCGTTTTAACAGCATTAATTCTCAGCAATAATTTTTCAAGAATTCCTTGATTCTCTTCAGATAAATTTTTGTTTGCAGCTAATACGGCCTCAGAATTTAGAAGAACTTCTACCTCTTTTAACCCATTGGTAAAAAGTGTACTTCCACTGCTTACCAGGTCGCAAATAGCATCAGCTAATCCAATACCCGGGGCTATTTCAACAGAACCACTTATCTCGTGAATTTCTGCATTCAAATTTTTCTCTGTAAGAAACTTTTGTAATAATGAAGAATAGGTAGTAGCAATCTTTAATCCATCCAAATCGCTAAGGTTATTGTATGTCATGGCTTTTGGAACTGCAATACTAAGCCTGCATCTTCCAAAACCAAGCCGATAGATCATCTCAATATCTTTCCCTTTCTCAATAAGAACATTTTCTCCTACAAAACCTACATCAGCTACCCCATCATATATGTATTGCGGAATATCATCATCCCTTAAAAAATAAACTTCTACAGGATAATTGTAAGCAACTGTTTTCAATTGCTTATTGCCGTTATTTAATTCAATACCGCATTCTTTCAAAAGCTTTATTGAATCTTCGTAAAGCCGTCCCGATTTTTGAATAGCAATTTTTAGCATTACATTTCTTATTAATATTCAGAATTAAATACAAATTTTCATCTTTTAATTTCTTCGTAAATCTCCCTTTTAGGAAGATTTAGAGGGCAAATAAAAAGGGCTCACTTTTCAGTAAGCCCTTTTGAAAATATGTTTAACACATACAGATCAACATAGCCTACCCTGCGGCAGAAAATGATGATGATGTAAGTGAAGAAGTTGTTTCATTATTAGTACAAAGAAAGTAATCAATGTTCAATCAGCCAAAAAAATATTTCGCACAAATAGGTAATCGTATTATTTTTACAGCAGTTCTTTACATCACTTATCAAGAAAGGCAGAGGGTAATGGCCCGTTGAAGCCTTGACAACCTGCAATGTTTTTAAATAAATAGATGAAAGGTGCCAATTCCATCCCGAAGGTCGGGACAGATAAGTCAGATATAGCAATAAAATCGTTTTTAATATTTAAAGCTCGTCTGACTACAGATGAGCTTTTTTATTTTAGTGGCTGCCGGATAAATTTTATCCCATCTTCTTTGATAAGCTCATCACTAAAAAAATTAAAATACTTTACCACGGAAAATTATCCGTATATAAATACATAAAATTGGCTTACAGCATTTTTAAATCGGATAGCATTATTACCCTTGAATCTGGAGTTACTCTTCCTGGGTTTCATCTTGCATATACAACCCATGGACAGTTAAATAAAACAAAAGATAATGTTATATGGATTTTTCATGCCCTTACTGCTAATAGTGATGCAACTGAATGGTGGCATGGATTAATTGGAAACGAAAAACTATTTGATCCGGCCAGATATTTTATTGTATGTGTAAATATGCCGGGTAGCTGTTACGGTAGTATTGGCCCGCTGGATATAAATCCGGAAACGAATGAATCTTACTATCACGACTTTCCTTTCTTTACAGTTAAGGATATGGTTAAAGCTTATCAGCTGTTGAGACCGTTTCTGGGAATAAACAAAATTCATGTTGGCATTGGAGGCTCAATGGGTGGACAACAATTATTAGAATGGGCTGTGGAGGAAGCGGAATTATTTGAATTCATTTTTCCAATTGCAACCAATGCAGTTCATTCTGCATGGGGAATTGCTTTTAATGAATCACAGCGTTTAAGCATTGAATGTGATACAACCTGGAAAGAAAGAAAAGATAATGCTGGTATTAATGGAATGAAAGTGGCGAGGAGTATAGCACTTATCTCCTATAGAAACTATATTACTTATAATGCAAGCCAGGCAGATACAGCGGAAAAGATTGAGAATTTTAAAACATCTTCTTACCAGCGTTACCAGGGAGAAAAATTAGCTAAGCGGTTTAATGCATTCAGTTATTATTTTCTTAGCAAGGGAATGGATTCTCATAATGTAGGACGAAACAGGGAAAGCCTGGAATCGGCACTGCAAAGGGTTAAAGCAAAAACCTTTGTAATTGGTATAACAACTGATATTCTTTTCCCTGTAACAGAACAACAATTTATCGCTGATAATATTCCCGATGCAGCGTTTACAACTATACATTCAAATTATGGGCACGATGGATTTTTGTTAGAATTTGAGCAAATTGAAAATCTTATTGGTGATTTCCTGAAAACAAACTGACCAAATATAATTTCTCCATCAAGAATCAATCAGAAAAGAATAAAAAACCCCAACAAATACTGTTGAGGCTTGTACCCGGGAACGGAGTTGAACCGTCACTTGCATTACTGCAAACAGGATTTTAAGTCCTGCGTGTCTACCAATTCCACCACCCGGGTAACACTAAAAATTCCCGCCAAAGCGGGAACTAAGAGCGGAAGACCGGGCTCGAACCGGCCACCCCGACCTTGGCAAGGTCGTGCTCTACCAAATGAGCTACTTCCGCAAAAAATATAAGAACTTGACCAACCCCAAACCTTGGTCCCGCCAACGACGGGATTCTCTACCATCCCGATAATTATCGGGAGAGCACTTCCGCAAAAAAATAAGAACTATGGTTACTAAAAACGGACGGCAAAAATAACCAATACAAGCTATTTATACAAAATTATTTGTACTTCGGATTGTACAAAGTATTGCCGGGAACTGTTACTTCGGGTGTACCATGATACCTGTGTTTATACAAGCTGTAACAACCGCCAAAGCTAAAGGCAATAATTAAAAAGAAAAGGCAGTAAAATAAAAATCTTGAAGACAGAACCCAGTTATGAGCAAAATCTTTATGTGAATTATCTACAACTTCTTCGTGTTCCATGTTTTAAAATTTGCATTGCAAAAATAACAGATTGGTATTAAATATTATCTTTTGTTGTAACAATTTCTGAAAACCTGGTTTTCTTTCTTACAAAATACTGCCATATCACCAAACCATTGTACATCCCTTTTAATTTTGCAGATTTGTTTTTTACCAACTGTTTATTTTTCTCAAAAAACAGCCATCTTAGATAATGAAAATGCGCCTTGAAAACAGCTATAAATGCTGCGCTATTTCCCCTAAACAATGCTTTTAATCCAAAAATTATATTTAATCCAACTCTGAATGGCACTTTCCAGCAGGACTGGGCAACCGGTAGATTCTTTGTTATCATAATCAGGTTGTTCCTGAAGTTCAGGTATACTTTTCTTTTATCACCAACCGGTAATGTTCCCCCGCCCACATGATAAACCATTGAAGCCGGCTGCACAAATATTTTATAACCTGCATGTTGAAATCTCCAGCACAGATCTATCTCTTCCTGGTGGGCAAAAAAGTATTCATCAAATCCTTTTACCAAATGAAACGCTTCTGACCGTACAAATAAACAAGCGCCGGATGCCCAAAAAATTGGTTGCACTATATCATATTGCCCGGTATCCTTTTCACAAATATCAAATACCCTACCTCTTGCAAAAGGATAACCATAAGCATCCAGCCAACCACCACATGCCCCGGCATATTCAAATGTGGTTTTATCAGCATAGCTTAATAATTTAGGCTGACATGCAGCAATCGATCTATCGGATTGCATAAGTTCTATTACAGGCTCTATCCAACCCAGCTGAACTTCAACATCATTATTCAATAACACATAATAATCTGCAGTTACACTTTTTAATGCCTCATTGTATCCTCTTGCAAATCCTGTATTAACATTGCTCTTTAATACCTTGATTTGCGGATAAAATTCTTCGACAAATTGAATGGAATTATCAGTTGAGCCATTATCTGCAACGATCACAGAATAATTATCATAAGTAGATGAAAAGATAAAGGGCAAAAATTCCTCAAGCATTTTTTTGCCGTTCCAGTTTAGAATAACAATTGCTACTGATGGTAAAGATGGCATTTGCGTAAAGATTTTACCTGCCCGAGAAATTTTCTTAGGCGGGCCAATAATAACACAAACATAAAAGATTTTGATTTTTACCTGCCCGACTGATATTAAAATATATTTTGTTTTGGTCAGGCGGGGAATTAGATTTGATAAATAACAGATTTAATGATTCGTCAACTATTTAATTGGAGAACCAGTATTGCATTGATTGCACTTGCAATAGTAACAGGAACGATATTTTATTCAAATTTTCTTGCCAAAAAAATTGCTGAAGAAGAAAGAAAAAAAGTGAATGTATGGGTGCAGGCATTAAAAACACGGGCAGTTGCAACCGAGCCTTCTGCATTGGATCTTACTAACACCATTACTTCAGAAAATACTGATATACCTATTATTGAAACGGATGAATATGACCGGCCGATCGGATTGGGTTTAAACCTTGATACACTGAGAATAAAATCTGATACAAATTACCTGAAAAAAAAAGTGACCGAGTTTAAAAATCAGCATGAACCCATATTGGTAGAAGTAAACAAAGAACCTCTTATTATTAATAAATATTATTATGGTGATTCCGCATTGTTAAAGCAGGTTAGGTATTATCCTCTTGTTCAATTATTTATTGTTGCGCTTTTTATATTTATTATCCTCTATACAATATCCGTCAGGAATAAATCTACCCAGAACCAGGTATGGGCAGGGATGGCAAAGGAAACTGCACACCAGCTTGGCACCCCCCTATCCTCATTACAAGGTTGGGTAGAAATGCTGAAAGAAAAAGAAACGAATACTGCTATTGCAACTGAAATGGAAAAGGATGTTGACCGGTTAAAACTGATAAGTGATCGCTTTGGAAAGATAGGAAGTGCTCCAAAACTGGAAGACAAAAATATAATTGCCCAAATTAAAAACATGATCTCTTATATTAAAAGAAGGGCAACTGATAAAGTTAATTTTATAATTGATACCGCAGGCGAAGAAGTTATTGTTGCAAAAATATCCGCCCCCTTATTTGATTGGGTAATTGAAAATCTTTTAAAAAATGCCTTAGATGCAATGGAAGGCAGGGGTTCAATACATATTAAAATAAAAAAAGAACACGCTAATATAATTGTTGATATTTCAGATACAGGGAAGGGCATTAGTAAAAAAAATATGAACAAAATTTTTAAACCGGGCTTTACTACTAAAAAACGTGGATGGGGATTGGGATTATCACTTTCCAAGAGAATAATTGAACAATATCATAAGGGTAATTTGATGGTTAAACAATCCGAACCGGGAAAAGGAACAACTTTCAGAATTGTATTAAGAGCCTAAAAAGAGTATGGCAAAACAATTATTTTTGCAAACTCGGGAATCGGAAAATAATTTTTAAAGATATTGCCCAGGTGGCGAAATTGGTAGACGCACTACCTTGAGGTGGTAGCGCTGGAAACGGCGTGCTGGTTCGAATCCAGTCTTGGGCACAAAC
>MWVW01000100.1_pt1 | contig 22018 bp, 16 predicted proteins | sample 1047191 | NCBI WGS metagenome assembly MWVW01 (sample SAMN06349985, study PRJNA376086) | soil metagenome | isolation source: MtG22-5 sample Antarctic (ecotone) | place: Antarctica
TTCCTTACTTAAATAGAACTTAAACCGGGAGCTATCCAATATACCGCCCATACCAATGACCCGGTGCTTAGGCAATCCACTTGTCTGCATTACCAACTGCGTCATGGTATCCATCGGATTAGAAATTACAATAATTATACTGTCCGGAGAATGTTGCAAAATATTTTGTGTAACACCTTTTACAATATTTGCATTGGTACCGATCAAATCTTCACGGGTCATGCCAGGTTTACGTGGTATGCCTGATGTGATGACAACAACGTCAGAGCCTGCAGTTTTTGAATAATCGTTTGTGCTACCTGAGATTTTTGTGTCAAAACCCAGCAGTGTTGCTGTTTGCATCATATCCATTGCTTTGCCTTCTGCCAGGCCTTCTTTAATATCCAGCAAGACCAATTCTTCACATAATTCTTTGCGGGCTATGTTATCTGCTACAGTAGCACCGACTGCACCCGCGCCAACGACCGTAATTTTCATTCTAAGTTATTTGTGAGTATTAAAAAAATTATGTTGCGAAGATAAAGAGTTCATGTTTACCGGTCAGCACACTATATCGGTCAGCACCCGGCATCGATCGGGTCAGGCTTGTAATGCAGGTTAGCACCCTACACCGATCGGGACAGGCTTGTTATACCCGGTCAGCACCCGACACCGATCGGGTCAGACCGATAAAAAAAATGAATATTTTAAAATTACGTTTCTATACTCCCGTCTGACCTCCGGTGCTGACGGGTATTCCTTCTGACCTTCTGGTATGACATGTGATGCAGGTCAGCACCCGACACCGATCGGGTCAGACCGATAAAAAAAATGAATATTTTAAAATTACGTTTCTATACTCCCGTCTGACCTCCGGTGCTGACGGGTATTCCGTTTGATCTTCTGGTATGACATGTAATGCCGGTCAGCACCTGACACCGATGGGGGTCAGACCGATAAAAAAAATGAATATTTAAAATTACGTTTCTATACTCCCGTGTGATCTTCGGTGTTGGTAGGTATTCTATTTGACTTTGGAAATATTGGATTGGTTGGTCTTTGGCAAGTTAATAAATGTGAAAAGCTGATTGCATAATGCCGATAAGATAACAGAACGATGAACGGAGCGTCGCAACTTCAGTTCCCCATTGCGATATAGCCTGCCAAGAAAAAATTACTTATTTGCCTCTTGTCCTTTTTACTGTAGTTTTGCCCACCCAATTATTTAAAAGTATTTATGGCATCTACATCAGATATCAGTCGCGGATTAATTATTAAAGTTGATGGCAGCCTTTATAAGATCATTGAATTTGGTGAAAATAAAACAGCACGCTCGGCAGCAAAAGTATGGGCCAAGCTAAAAGGCGTGGATAACAACCGTTCTATTGAACAAACCTGGAACAGTGGGGAAACTATTTATCCTGTACGTGTAGAAAGAAAGGAATACCAATTTTTGTATAAAGATGAGTCCGGTTACAACTTCATGGATAACGAAACTTTTGAACAGGTGGCTGTAGCGGAAACCATGGTAGATGCTCCCCAGTTTTTGAAAGATGGCGATACAGTTTCAGTTTTATTCAATACTGAAACAGAATTGCCAATGACTGTTGAATTGCCTGACAAAATAGTAGTGAAGGTAACTTATAGCGAACCAGGCATGAGAGGCGATACAGCAACGAGAACATTAAAACCGGCTACTGTGGAAACAGGTGCTACAGTGATGGTACCTCTTTTTGTGAACGAAGGCGAATCGATACGCATCAATACAAAAACCGGCGAATACGTAGAAAGGGTTAAAGAATAACGGCAAGACTTAAATTAATTTTTTCCGCAGCATTCATTTATGGATGCTTTTTTTATTAAAGTTGCTGATAAGGATGGAAAAACTTTGAACTCCCAATTATACTTATCTTAGCCGCCTGTTTAAACCAAAATCATAATAAATTGAAACAAATGGATTTCAAACAGATTCAGGACCTGATCAAATTGATCAATGAGTCCAATATAGGTGAAGTATCCATAGAGCAGAAGGATTTTAGGGTAACAATAAAACAAAAAGAAGAGCACATAACACAAGTGTTGTCTTCTCCTTCTTCTTCATCATACCAGCAATTACCTGCTCAGCAACATTTATTGCAACCCGGATCTGCTGCCTCACAAAACAACCTGTCCATAGAAAGTACGCAAAATTCTGCCGCTGCCGCCTCCACTACTATTACCATCAAAAGCCCCATGATAGGAACTTTTTATCGCCGGCCTTCTCCTGATAAGCCCATTTTTGTAGAAGTAGGAGATGAAGTATCTCCCGGTAAAGTGGTTTGTATAATCGAGGCAATGAAACTTTTCAATGAAATAGAAAGTGAGGTAAAAGGAAGAATTGTAAAAGTGCTTGTAGAAGACGCATCACCGGTGGAATATGATCAACCTCTTTTCTTAGTAGAGCCGGCCTGATCATAAGTATAAAACATTGTACGGGATTACCTTTTTCATTTTTTCAATTTTAATACAGTAAAGTGTTTAAAAAAATCCTGATAGCCAACAGAGGTGAAATTGCACTCCGTGTGATACGTACCTGCAGGGAAATGGGTATCAAAACAATTGCTGTGTATTCAACCGCAGATAAGGACAGTCTTCATGTAAAGTTTGCTGACGAAGCGGTATGTATTGGCAAACCTCAAAGCAGCGATTCTTATCTTAATATTCCTCACCTGATGGCGGCGGCTGAAATAACAAATGCAGATGCCATTCATCCTGGTTATGGTTTTTTGGCAGAAAACGCAAAATTTTCACAGATCTGTGCCGATCACGGGATAAAATTCATTGGACCTACTCCCGATATGATCAATAGCATGGGAGATAAGATCACCGCTAAAGAAACAATGATCAAAGCCGGCGTACCGGTTATTCCGGGTAGCGAAGGATTGTTGCAAAGTCTGGATGAGGCGAAGAATTGGGCAAAAGACATGGGCTATCCAGTGATATTGAAAGCCACGGCCGGAGGTGGAGGTAAAGGAATGCGTGTGGTATGGGAAGATGGAGAAATGGAAAAAGCCTATAATACGGCAAAAGCAGAAGCAGCAGCCTCTTTTAAGAACGATGGCATATATATGGAAAAATTTGTGGAGGAACCACGACATATAGAAATACAAATTGCAGGAGACCGCTTTGGCAGAATTTGTCATTTGAGTGAAAGGGATTGTTCAATTCAGCGTCGTCATCAAAAACTTGTGGAAGAGTCCCCTTCACCTTTTATGACCAAGGAACTTCGTTTCAAAATGGGTGAGGCTGCAAAAAAAGCTGCAGGTGCTATCAATTATGAAAGCGTAGGTACGGTTGAATTTTTAGTGGATAAACACCGCAACTTTTACTTCATGGAGATGAATACACGAATACAGGTGGAACATTGTGTAACAGAGGAAGTGATCAATTATGATCTCATCAAAGAGCAAATAAAAATAGCCATGGGAGAGAGGATCAGTGGGCGGGATTATGAGCCCCAGTTACACGCTATAGAATGCCGCATTAATGCGGAAGATCCTTATAATGATTTTCGCCCATCACCCGGTAAAATTTCAGTATTACACCAACCCGGCGGGCATGGTGTGCGGGTTGACAGTCATGTGTATGCAGGCTATGTGATTCCTCCTTATTATGATTCTATGATCGGTAAGTTGATCACAGTTGCGCAAACCAGGGGAGAAGCTATTGACACGATGTATCGTGCCCTGAGTGAATATGTAATCGAAGGTGTGAAAACAACTATTCCCTTTCACCTGCAACTAATGCAGAATAAAAAATTCAGGGAGGGAGATTTTAATACCAAATTTTTAGAATCATTTGTATTGCAATAAATAAATAAAAAAACCCGTCATGTTTTAATAAATGACGGGTGATTCTCTAGAAAGGGATTTAATCTTTTTTGCCTTTTCCTTTACCGCTATTTCCTTTACCATTGGATTTATGGCCATATTCCTTATCTGAGCCTGTTCTGTGCGGATTACCTACTCCTTTTTCCCAACCATAATGGTTGCCATTATCTTTTTTGTATTTTTTGTTCTTTTTATAATCTTCGTCATCATCATCATCATACTTCCTGTCTCTGCCATCGTAATTTTTATTAATGGCCTTAATTTTTCTTGCCCTGTCTGCTTCCAGTTGACGGATTATCCTTTCTTTTTCTGAAGAAGATAAGTTAGGGTTGTTGCGGATAGAATAGATCTTTTGATCGTATTCCCTGTTTACCTGGTCTATGCGTTGTTCTCTTGTACCTTGGGTACCGCTTGGATACCTGTTGCCTTGTTCATCATAAACCCGTCTGTCACCACCTAAAACGACATCCCGGGGGTCCTGCCTGTCTGTGCGGGTTGAAGTGCTGCCAGTCTTTTTACCTAAGATAATTCTTCTTGCTTCCTCATCATTGGTTTGAGAAAATGCTGTTGCAGCAAATGCGCCAACCATAATGAACAGGGTAATTATTTTTTTCATAATTTTTGTTTTTAGTCTGTCTTTATATCGTAAAAGACGTGCCAAAGAACAAGAAGTTTACGAATGAAAAGTTAAGGCCACAGCAAATCTTATTGGGTAGCCTGTACCAATATGTTACGGGCTACTTTTTCACTTAGTTGAAGGTTTTTTTTCTGAACAGCTATTGTTAAAGATTGGTCATAAGGATTGAGGTCTATAATTTTTAGGCGGGTGCCGGGAACGATTTGCAGATCACTTAAATAATTCAAAAAGGCATCTGCTGTTTCCGCAAAATGACGTACTATATATTTTTTCCCTTTCACTCCTTCTAAAAGTGATATGGAAGGGTTGGCTTTTATCTTTCCATTTTTATCTGGAATTGGGTCACCATGAGGATCAAAAGCGGGGAAATCTAAGAATTGATCCAGGCGGTCAACCATATCTTCTGAATCTATATGTTCCAGTTGCTCCGCAATCTGATGGACTTCACTCCATTTAAAATTTAATTTATTTACCAAAAACACTTCCCATAATCTGTGTTTACGTATAATTTGTAATGCCTTTACTTTTCCTTTTTCAGTTAATTGGATTGACTTATCCGGCAAAAGCTGCAATAATTTTTTTTCTGAGAGCTTTCGTACCATTTCAAGTACTGTAGCAGGATTAAGGTTTAAAGTATTAGCCAGCGCAACGTTGTTGACCTTTTTAATCTCTTTTTGTGATAATTTAAAAACAGCTTTTAAATAATTTTCTTCAAAGTGGTGTGTAAAATGAGGCATAAACAAAAGTAAAAAGGTTTACCCTTAAAAATGTTATTTGGTACGCCAAATTGTTTAACTTTGGCACATGAAATTATTTTTTTCCTCCTTAATGATATATGTATTCATTTTTTTTATGACTGCTGCAAATGTGCAGGCTCAGGAAGGCGGTATTATAAATGGGTGGGTAAAACATAAAAATGAACCACTCGTTAAGGTGACGGTGGAATTAAAGCATTCAAAGAGAACAACGGTGACTGACACGGCAGGGTATTTTAAAATCAACAATCTCCCCGCTGGACGATATCATTTATATATAACAAGAGTAGGTCTGAAACCACAGCAACAAACAGTAGAAATAAAAAACGGTGAAACAAAAGAGCTGATTATAGACTTAGATGAAAATGAGTTATCCCTGAATGAGATAGTAGTTACCGGAACATTAAAAGAAGTAAGGCGAACAGAGAGTCCTGTTCCGGTAGAAATATATACACCTCAGTTTTTCAGAAAAAATCCGACACCAAATATTTTTGAATCATTGCAAAATGTGAATGGCGTTCGCCCGCAACTAAATTGTAACGTGTGCAATACGGGGGACATTCATATCAATGGATTGGAAGGTCCGTATACAATGGTGATGATAGACGGTATGCCTATTGTAAGCAGTTTATCTACAGTATATGGCTTGTCCGGTATTCCCAATAGTTTGGTTGAGCGAATTGAAATTGTAAAGGGGCCGGCTTCCTCTTTGTATGGATCTGAAGCTGTAGGTGGCCTGGTAAATATCATTACTAAAAAACCTGTAAATGCACCTTTGTTTTCTGCCGATTTCTTTTCAACAACCTGGAAAGAATGGAATGCAGACCTTGGGTTTAAATTTCGAGCCGGAGATAAAGCCACTGTTTTAACTGGAATCAATTATTTTAATTATGGAAATATTGTAGATAACAATGACGATAATTTTACAGACGTAACCTTGCAGCACCGCATTTCCGTATTTCAAAAATGGAGTATGGAGAGAAAGAATAATCGATTGCTGAGTATTGCGGTCAGGTATTTTAATGAAGACAGGTGGGGCGGAGATACCCGGTGGACGAAAGCTTTCAGAGGTGGTGACAGCTTATACGGCGAAAGCATTTATACCAGCCGTTGGGAGGCGATTGGCAGTTACCAGTTGCCTTTAAAAGAAAAAATGATGCTTTCATTTTCGTATAATAATCATGACCAGGATAGCCGCTATGGCACAACCTCTTATATAGCACAACAACGTATTGGTTTTACTCAGTTAACATGGGACAAAACATTAAAAAATCACGACCTGCTGGCGGGAGCAGCATTCAGGTATACATTCTATGATGATAATACACCAGCTACAGCAAAAGCAGATAGTATAAAACAGCAAAATAGTCCGGATAAGATATGGCTGCCTGGCGTTTTTTTACAGGATGAGATCAGTCTTGCCCGAAATCATAAATTGTTATTGGGTTTCCGGTATGATTATAATTCTGTTCATGGGAATATATTCACTCCAAGGGTTGCCTATAAATGGAGCCTTAACGAAAAAAATATTATTAGGATAAATGCCGGAACAGGTTACAGGGTGGTCAACCTGTTTACGGAAGATCATGCTGCATTGACTGGAGCAAGAACAATAGAAGTGGAAAAAGAATTGAAACCCGAAAAATCATATAACATTAATCTTAATTATTTGAAAAAGATATTTGCGAAGAACGGCACTTTTATAGGACTTGATGCAACTGCCTGGTATACCTATTTCAATAACCGGATTATTCCTGATTTTAACTCAGATCCAAATAAAATATATTACAACAACTTAAATGGATATGCCATAAGTAAAGGTATTAGTATGAATATGGATCTGGCTTTTACAAATGGGTTAAAAATATTGGGGGGAGTTACTTTACAGGATGTATCAACCATAGAGAGTGGATTAAAACAACAGCAATTGCTTACTGAAAAATTTACCGGTACCTGGGCTGTATCTTATAAAATTCAAAAGTTAAAATTGGGCATTGATTATACCGGGAATATTTATGGACCTATGCGTTTGCCTCTGCTTGGTTATCTTGATCCACGTTTACCTGAATCGCCTGCATGGAGTTTGCAGAATCTTCAATTTGTGTATGGAGGTCTGAAAAATATAGAAATTTATTCTGGGGTCAAGAACTTATTGAATTTTACGCCCAACAAGGGTAATCCATTCATTATTGCAGGAGCTAGTGATCCTTTTGATAAAAAAGTAGAATACAGCAGTGATGGCAAGGTAATGTCTACTCCACAAAATCCTTACGCATTGACTTTTGATCCAACTTATGTATATGCGCCCAATCAGGGCCGCCGCGGATTTTTGGGCATACGGGTCACTGTTAAATAGTCAATGAAAATGAGTAAAACAGCATATTTATTTTTGTTTTTAGCTTGCCTGGCCTTAGCCCCACCTATTACATTCGCACAAACGCCTGCTATTCGTTTTGAACAGTTAGACAGCATGCAAAGGAGTGACAAAAGACATGTTGTAGTTTTTCTTCACACTTCCTGGTGCAGGTATTGCAGCATTATGGAAAACACTACTTTTAAAAATAAAGAAGTCCTGAACTTACTTCATCAAAATTTTTATTTTGTTAGTCTCGATATTGAAACAAAAAATGATATTTTTTTCCGTGGGTATAATTTTAAATACCAGCCCACCGGAATAAATTTGGGTGTGCATGAATTGGCCAAAGAGCTTGGAACCATAAACGGAGCATTGGCTTATCCTGCTATCTGTATTTTAAATGATGAAAATGAAATTATTTTTCAACGTGAAGGATACATATCTGCGAAAGAATTTTTACCTATTTTAAAACTCCTTAATGAAAAAACTATAGGTAGAATGGAATAATGTTTTTTATTACTGTTTCTCATCCGTTTTTATTTCATGATTGCAGTTAAAGCATCTACTGTTCAAACAAACAAAAGCTTCCGCCCACCCATTCTTTATCTTTGTTATACCGTACACCCACCATTTTTCCTTTGCTGAGCCGCGCCAGGTTGTTGGCTGCTATGGGCCTGTTTTTATCCTCTTCCCAAAAATAAAAAATTCTTATTTCAGCTTTAGCGTATTCGTCGGGTGTTTCTATGACTGCTGCGTATGACACTTTTTTTTGAATGATCCAGTTATGCGGATCCTCTATCTTTTCTATTTGCTCCCTGGTCACATCTATGATCACACCTTGGCCTGCAAAAGAAAACAAAGGCTTCACTACATATTGTTCAAGATCGTTGGGCAAGGGATTTAATTGGTATAAAAAATGTGTTTCTGGTACATTGGCGTGTTTTATAAATGGCAGAGAATATTTACTTATTTTATAAAACCAATTGGGGTGCGGCACCCAGGTTACATTTAATTGCTTTTGAAATATTTTTCCTTTTTCCTGCACTTCTTGCGGTTGTTGAAAAAGATCGTCGAAGATCAGGCGGTTATATATTCGTTCGATTTTTGTTTTTTTGCCATCTAATAAATAAAATAAATTTGCTTCCTCCTCTACCAGGTCTGTGAGGCATACGGTTTTAATACCTAAATAATCTTCAGTGCAACGAAAGTCAATTTTTGTTTTTTGTTGCTCCGGGAAAATTTCAAGCAACACAACATTTTCCGGTTTTGAATTAGCGAGAATGATCTTTTTCAAAAGAGCTATGTAAGAATCTTTTGTATAGCCGTTGAGATAATTTGAATATCCAGGAGGGTGAAAGAAATATTTGGCATGTACCTCCGGAAATAAAACCTGGTAAGCAAACATTGTAGGGAAACCCTGCATTTCAATTAACTGGGGCTCAAGTTTACCATATTCGTTTGTACAAATTCCAAAATCAAAAGCTATGCAATGCGGATGCGTATTTTCATTGGGAACAGGTAAATTTTTTGGAATTGCCTTTTCGCTTTGTTGTTGATATTCTGGTTGTATAATAATATCAATAATATTTTCACAGGCATCGAGCATTTTACGTGTGAATTCTTTATCAATGAATAAAGGTGTCTCCGCAACCCTGAAATCTAATTGACCCGGATGAATACTATTCAATTCAGATAAAAATGATTTATATTTTTCCTTCGTAAATTCATTATTATATTTTTTACGTAATTCAGCAACCATTAGATCAATTTGGGTTAAGATAAGAAGAATAGTAAGTCATTGATAAATTGAGTGGTATATAAACTTCTTTTCCTGTGTATTGTGAAGATATAAGTGATGTTTGTTTTTTACATTAGTTATTGGCTCTGTCCTGCTGCAGACGATCTTCAAAAGAGATTGATTTTTATCATACTTCCTGTGCTAACTGCAGATGTTGGGTGGCATTATTTAAAAAATTAGGAAGGATATGTGTGTGCGTCCACATGATCTTATGAGGATCATTCAACCCATCCAGCATGCTATGCCATTTTTCCACGCCATAATTCTCAATCACCGTTTTCTTTTTTTCTTCTGTTTGCAGATACATGCTCATGCCGATGGCATCAGCTTCGGGGTGAAATTGTGTGCCAATCATATATTTGTTAAAACGTATACTCATTATAGCCTGTGCATAAGGCACATGCGGACGGTATTTTTCAATACACAAAACCTGTGCACCCATCATAGTTAATTTTTCAAAATTAGGATTGATTACTTGCCAGTCGCGGCTGTCCACTACATAAAATGGATCATGTAAACCCCTGAAGACTAAATCTGATTGCCCCTCCGGCAAAACATGCACCGGGAATACGCCAAATGCAGTAGACTTGCGTTTTGCTATTTCTGCAATGCTGTAATGACGGCAAATAAGCTCAAACGAATGACAGATAAAAAAGGCAAACTTTTTGGAATTATGAGATGAACCTGCATTCCAGTTTTCAATTTCTTCCAGCCAATGGAAATAAGCTGCTTCCCAATCTGAACCAATGCTATCAATAGGACTACCGGGGCCACCACTGGAAATATAAATATCGTATGACATGTCAGGTAAATGGCATAACTGTCGCACCTCAAATTCGTCCCATTCCACGTCGTGGTGATGATAGTCTCCCCACTGGTTGATGATCTCCCGCAGGCACCGCATACCCTGGTTGGGATGTCCTTCATATAAATCTAAAATTGCTATTCGTATCATATCTCAATCATCGGGTGCTGCAAAATTAGATCATTTCTAACAATGCATTCCAGCCTCATAACGCAGCAAGAACCCGAAAAACTTCCCTTGCTACCAGTGCATTGCCAGCGTCATTCAAATGCACTTTGTCATAAGTGAGAATTCCTTTCTCTTTATTTTCTTTTTTGTAAACCCTGTAATAATTCATAAAAATATTTCTGAAGTCGAGTAACCTGCAATTGTTATCCTGTGCCAGGTTTCTGATTATTGCAGCATAGTTGTTCAGATCACCATCCAACTCGTTTGTTACGTCCCATTTTTCACCAATTACGGCAGGTGTGCATAATATTAAATTGATATTTCTTGCTTTTAATTTATTAATTATTACCTGGTAAAACTTTTTAAATTTATCAGCATCAGTACCTGTCCCCATCGATTTTTTATGCCATACATCATTTACTCCAATCCAGATCACAACGATAGAAGGGTTTCGGGCCAACACATCATCTTCCATTCTTAAATAGAGATCATATATTTTGTTGGAGCTGACTCCCGAACCAATGAGTTCATAATCTTGTGCCATTCCCTTTTCTGATAAAATGTTTTTCAGGACAGAAATATATCCGCCGGGTTTTATGCCAAGTTCTGTAATGGAGTCGAAGAAGAAAATGATTCTTTTTTTCGTTTGCGCTGTGCAGGCGAAAAAAGTAACAATCATGAAAACAAGGGCAATTGATCTTTTCTTCATGAAACTATTTTTTTTCAAAAACTTTTTCTCCGTTTATAAATGTAGCGATGACATTGGTTTTTAGAATTTCTTTTTTTTCTGCAATCATGAGGTCATTATCCAGGATTATAAAATCAGCAAATTTTCCTTTCTCCAGGCTTCCTTTTTCTTTTTCCTCGAAATTGCTTTTGGCAGCCCAGATGGTCATTCCTCTTATTGTCTCTTCCCGCGTCAATGCATTATCCATTTGGTATCCTTTATTGGGAAAGTCTTTGGCATCTTGTCGAAACACTGCAGCATAAAAAGTTTTAAATGGAGAAATATCCTCTACCGGGAAGTCAGTACCCAACGGTATCCAACCGTTTTGCTGTAATAGTTTTTTAAAGGCATAAGCGCCTTTTTCACGTTCTTTGCCCAACCTGTCGCCGGCCCAATACATATCGGATGTGGCATGTGTAGGCTGTACAGATGGTATTATATTATATTGACCGAATAAAGAAAAGTCTTTTTCATTTACTACCTGGGCATGCTCTATCCGCCAACGCAAATCATTTTTGCCTTTAAGATATTTTGCATAGATATTCAACACTGTTCTGTTGCCTGAATCTCCAATGGCATGTGTGCACATTTGAAATCCTTTGCTGCTGATAATGTTTGCTACAGAATCAAAATGTTGTTGCGGACTTAGCAGAAAGCCATACAATCCTTGTTTGTCAGCGTAGGGCATAAGTAAACAAGCCCCTCTTGAGCCCAATGCACCGTCAGCATACACTTTGAAGGAGCGGACATTCAGGTAGTCAGTTTTAATCTTTCCCTTATTGAAAAGAAAATCATAGTTGGCTTGTGCATCACTAAGCATTGCATAGATGCGCATCTTGAGCTCACCTTTGCTTTGAAGGCTGTCAATGATCATTACTTCCTTTGCGTTTAACCCGCAATCATCTACTGTTGTCAATCCTACAGCAAAGCAGGCCTTTTGTGCTTCATTAAGTGCTGCTTTGATTTGTTGCAAAGAAGGTTCAGGTATTTTAGCAGAAACAAGATCAATAGCATTATCTATCAGGATACCGGTTAATTTTCCATTTTTAACTTCCACCGTACCTCCTGTTAATTTTTGCCCTGGTACAATGCCTCCCATGTCCATGGCTTTTTGATTGGCTATAGCCGCATGACCATCTATGCGGGTAAGTAATAGCGGGCGGTCTGGAAACAGTTCATCGAGTTTTTCTTTAGATGGAAATTCTTTTACCGGCCAATCATTCTGATCCCAGCCTCTGCCGGTCAACCATCCATCCGTATTGGTTTTTGCAAAAGTTTGCAACCTGTTCAAAATATCTTCCCAACCCGTAGTGCCGGTTAAATCAACTCTTTGTAAACTCAATCCATAACTATAAAAATGCGCATGGGCATCGATAAAACCGGGATAAATTGACTTCCCCTGTGCATTTATTTTCTGTCTGGCAAAATAATTTTTAGTGATATCTTTTGATGTACCTAAAGCTTGTATTTTTCCATTCTTTACGGCCAAAGCTTCTGCAATCGAAAAAGCTGAATCTACCGTATAGATTTTTGCATTATACACGATAAGGTCGGCCTCAGAAGTGCTTCTGCACGAAGTGAGGTAAATAAACAAACAGAAATACGAAATTTTTTTTTGCATAAATCAAATTTATTATACTGTGCATTACTGCATGAATTTCGCCGGATGTTGTTTATTGTGATTTGTTTTATCCTGGTAGGCTTTGGCAGCTTCCAGAATAGAAGCCTCGTCATATAATTTTCCAATCAGGGTAATGCTTGCAGGGTTACCTGATTTTGTAAAACCAATGGGCATACATACTGCCGGGTTGCCTGTGAGGTTGGTTATCGATAACTGGCGACCGGAAAATGTAGGCAATATAACCACATCATAATTTTTCATAAAATCCTGGATATGTTTTGAAAGTTCAGATCGGTACCTGTTGGCATTAATATATTCTACAGCCGGAATGAAACGAGCGGAGCGAAAGGTATTTGGCCAAAAAGCTTTATCCTGGCGTTCTATAAGACTATCCCTATCTGTACGTGTTAATTCATCAAAAGCTGCCGCAGATTCCGCATTGAGTACAATACTGATTATATTGAATGGGTAAACTGTGGAATCAGGAAAAACAACCGGTTTTAACTCAACGCCCATTGCTGTGTAAACATCCAGTACCTTCCATTCCAATGCATCTTTAGATAAGCGGTTAAAGAAATTTTCAGCATAAGCAATCCGCAAAGATTTAATGTTTTTTTTAGGATTATAATTAAATGCGTGGTCCACGGCACCGGCATCCTTTCCATCAGTGCCCTTCAGGTAATAATATACAATTGCATCGTCTTCTGCACTTCTGCAAATAGGCCCCGGCTTATCAAGACTCCAGCAAAGCACCATTGCACCACTACGGCTGATAGTACCAAATGTAGGACGCAGGCCTGTAGCACCACACCGCGAAGAAGGAGATATGATAGAACCTAATGTTTCTGTACCAATCGTAAAAGGTAATAGTCCTGCAACAACCGAGGCAGCAGACCCGGCAGATGAGCCACTTGAACCCTGTGCCAGGTTCCATGGATTGCGTGTTTCACCACCAAACCATTTGTTGTTATATGCCAAAGCACCTAAAGAAAGTTTTACACAAAGCACTGCACCCGCATTTTTCAATTGTGTATATACATATGAATTTTCATTTATTGTTTGATCTTTATAAGGTGTAGATCCCCAGGTAGTTTTATAACCTTTTACGGCAAAAAGGTCTTTAATTCCATAAGGAATGCCATGCAAAAGTCCGCGGTAGATTCCTTTTTTAATTTCATCATCAGCCTGGCGGGCTTCTTTTAAAGCCAGCTCTTCTGTGATGGTGATGACACTTTCAAGAGTATCTCCCCATTTTTTTAGCCGTTGAATAAAAAACCGGGTAAGCTCCAGAGATGAAATTCTTTTGTTTTTAATTAGGCTCGCCAATTGTGTGATGGAATAAAAAGCCAATTCATTATTATTGGCCGGTTTGTAAACATCATGAAGTTCCCAATTTATTTTTTGTTGTTTTGTTGGAATAACAAACCCATAGGGGGCCGGCTGAAACGCAAATGGAAATGAAAGATCATTGGAGGGCAAAGTTTTATGCATAAGCCTGTAAGTGGAATTAAAATCCTGAAGATTTTTAAGCATAGAATCGCCTTCTGAAGAAGAAAAATTCAGATCATACCATTTAGCCCATTCCTGTATTTGATATATGGAATCGCTTTTTGATTGGGCTTGAATAATATTAAAACAAATAATAGATATTGAAAAAAACAGGTATTTCATAATTTGATTTGAAAGGATCAATTTAGTTAATAAATCTTTATCTTTTCTTATAAACAAATAGTCATGCGCTTACTTACTTGCGGGATACTTATAGTTTTTTTCTCTTGTACCAATGATAAACCGGATATTAAAGAAAATTCTGTAACCATTACCGAATATTTTAATTATGGTGATAGCGGTATTCAGACTGCAGGCGTAAAGATGATTCCCATACAGACACCCCTGGGAACATTCAGGGTTTGGACTAAACGGTTTGGCAACAATCCGCGGATCAGGATATTATTGCTTCATGGGGGCCCGGCAATGACGCATGAATATATGGAATGCTTTGAATCCTTCTTCCCGAAAGAAGGGTTTGAATTTTATGAATACGATCAATTAGGGTCTTATTATTCTGACCAGCCCACAGATAGCAGCTTGTGGGTAACCTCACGATTTGTTGAAGAAGTAGAACAGGTACGTAAAGTAATAAAAGCAGATGCTTCTAATTTTTATATACTAGGTAATTCATGGGGCGGGATTTTAGGAATGGAGTATGCCTTGAAATACCAACAAAACATGAAGGGACTGATAGTAGCAAATATGGTCGCAAGTGCACCTGAATATGGGCGTTATGCAGACGAAGTTCTTGCTAAACAAATGGATCCGAAAGTATTGGCAGAGGTAAGTAGTATTGAACAAAGCAAAGATTTTTCCAATCCCAGGTATATGGAGCTTTTACTACCTCATTTTTATAAAAAACATTTATGCAGGTTGGAGGAATGGCCCGATGCTTTGAACCGATCCGTAAAGCATTTGAACGGAGTTATTTATACTATGATGCAGGGCCCTTCTGAATTTGGAATCAGTGGCCGGCTCGCTTCGTGGAATATAAAAAACCGGCTTTCAGAAATAACGGTTCCAACACTTATGATAGGGGCTAAGTGGGATACCATGGACCCCAAAGCAATGGAAGAACAAAGTAAAATGGTGAAAAACGGAAGTTATTTGTATTGCCCAAACGGGAGTCATCTATCCATGTGGGATGATCAGCAGGTATTTATGAATGGAGTGATCGATTGGATCAAAAAGGTGGACGCCGCATATTAAGCCAGTGTATGTGAATGATTAGAAATAGCACGGATGATATCCTGCATCAACTCAGTTGATTCATCAAAAGCTGCATTTGCAAAAACAAACTGGTTTGGAGATGAAGAAATAATAGTATTACCGGGGAGCATTTTTAAAACTTCTTCATTCATCATACTGATCTTATACTCAATAAAAAAAGGCGTGCTGCGCACAGAAACCATTGCTGTTTGAGGAATATCCTCATGCAAGAATTGTATGCTGAATATGCGGGCCAATGAATAGTTGTAGATTCTTTAAAATGGTATTCGAATTTCACTAAGTATAATTACTTATCAAACTAACACTGCTATAGACAAATTTAAATTATTTTTTTTAATGTTTATCACATCGAGCTTAGGAACTGCTTCTGAATATAATCGGCTACATCTACCAGGTTATGATTTTGTTCATAGACTTTTATCTGCCTGTCAGCACCTGTGCCCTTTTCTAAAATTTTATGAACATGTGCAAGCTTGTGCCTGGAGCCCAGGTGATCAACCACATCATCTATGAAATCAAGCAGCTCATAGATCAGCACCCTTGTATTGATCTCTTCTTCCTTACCAAAATCTATAAGGTGACCATCAATGCCATACCTGCTGGCCCGCCATTTATTTTCATTGATAAAGGTCCGGGGGTATTGAATGAAATTTAAATTTTGTAATCTCAGTTTATATATTTTGACACAGACTGCCTGAAAAAGCGTAGTTATAGCAATTGTTTCATCGACAGTTAGTGGCACATCACAAATACGAAATTCAACCGTATTGAAAAAGGGATGTACCCGCAGATCCCACCATATTTTTTTGGCATTGTCTATACAGTTGGTTTTCATCAAAAGGTTTATGTAACTGTCATAGGCTTCTATGCTTTCAAAACTTTCGGGTATGCCTGTTCGCGGGAATTTATCAAACACTTTTGTACGAAAAGATTTATATCCGGTCTGGCGTCCTTCCCAAAATGGTGAGTTGGTACTTAATGCATAAATATGGGGTAAAAAATAACGTGTGCTGTTAGCAATATGATTGGCCATTTCCCTGTTCTCCATACCCACATGTACATGCAAGCCAAAGATCAGGTTGCTGCGGGCAGCTTCCTGCAACTCCGCCACTATTTCGTTATACCTGGCATGGTCTGTTATCAACTGGCTTTCCCAATGGCTGAATGGATGAGTACCTGCAGCACCCATGGCAAAACCCAATCCATTGGCAATATCTGAAATGGTTTTACGTAGTGTCGTGATGTCATCATACGCTTCATCAATATTTTTGCAAATGTCTGTACCTACTTCCACCACGGCCTGATGCATTTCAGCTTTCACCTTATCCTTAATGATCTTTTGACCCTCCTGCACAATCTTTTGTTCGTGACTTTTGAGCTCCCTGGTAGTCGGGTCCATCACCATGTACTCTTCTTCGACACCTAATGTAAAATGATTATAATTTAAGAAAGCCATATCGTTAATTCAAAATTCAATTTTTTCAATCTCTAATCTTTATTTTTAAATAAGTTGCATGAGAAGCCGGTTATCTATCAGACTAATACCTTACCTGCAGCACTGCGTTTTACATACTCGCCCCAGGTCAGGTTATCCCTGCCTTCTTTTTGTTCCATTGCTCTTTCTATGGCGTAGTTGGCTGCATGTTCCACTACCCATTCAAAGTTCTCTTCGCCAACACTTGTACGTTCTGCATCGGGTGCTGGGTTGCAAAAATCTATGGCATATGGTACATCATTGCGCACAGCTAACTCCACCGTATTGAAATCATAACCCAGGTAATTATTAATGCGCAATACAATTTCTTCCATTTGTTTTATCCTTTGTGCACTGGGTTTAAAATCAGCAGAATAGCGCAGGTGATGTGGATTGCGGGGCTCGTAAGACATGATGCGAACATATTTTCTGCCGATACAATATATGCGGTAATATTCTTCAAATATGATTTCTTCCTGCAACATCATTACCAGCTGTTCTGTTTCTGAATGTTTTTGAAAAAAATCCTCAGCATTGTGAAGTTTATATACATTTTTCCAGCCACCACCGGCAAAAGGTTTCATATAAGCAGGAAAACCTACATAGTTAAAAATACTTTCCCAATCAAAAGGGTAAGCCATGTTAGCAAATGATTCATGTGATGTATCGGTTGGCAGTTGATGCGAAGGAAGAATAGCCGTTTTAGGAATCGGCACTCCCAATTTTGTCATCAGGCAGTTATTAAAATATTTTTCATCTGCACTCCACCAAAATGGATTATTGATTATCGCTGTACCTGTCAGTGCTTCATTTTTCAACCACGTGCGGTAAAAGGGTACATCCTGTGAAATACGATCAAATATTACCGCATAACCACTGTTTTCCCCCTGCATGGCTTTATGTATAAGCACTGGTTCAGCAGTTATGCCTTCAATGCCTTTACTGTTTATTTTTTCAATGAATGCTGTTGGAAAAGACCGTTCCTGTCCGAATAGAATACCTATCTTTTTCATAAACGTTTTTTAATGATTCAAAACACTGTTTAAAGTAACGACATAATTGGAAACCTTGAAAAGATTTTATGGCAATGATGAAGACCGGATGTCTTATTTTTGGCGTTATGCACATCCGTGATTCAGTGGAAGTGATGACTGAGCAAAAAGAAATTTTTTCATCTTTTTTGGACCGCAAAGTAATTGTGGATTTTTATATTCCTAAAAATTTCAATGAGCATGCTTTGTGTCATTTATTGTTGATAAATGACGGGCAGGATTTGCCAAAGATGAAGTTTACGGAAATGCTGGGGGATTTAAAATCTTATGGCAATATAGCCCCTGTATTTTGCGCAGGTATTCACGCAGGTGTGGAGCGGAAAATGGAATACGGAACAGCCAGGATAACGGACTGCAAGGGTAGGGGTGCAAAGGCTGCAGCATATAATCGGTTTATACTTGAAGAACTTCTGCCGCACATATCCGGATATTATCCGATTACTGAATTCGCATCAATGAATTTAGCCGGTTTTTCACTTGGCGGTTTGACGGCTATTGATATCGTATGGCATTACCCACAACTATTCTCAAAGGTTGGGGTTTTTTCGGGTTCGTTATGGTGGCGATCCAGGGAAATAAATAAAGGCTATAATGAAGATACAGACAGGATCATGCATAGGCAGGTAAGAGAGGGTAAATATAATGCGGGGCTGCAGTTTTATTTCACCACAGGTTCGCTTGATGAGGTGGCTGACCGCAACAATAATGGTATAATCGACTCCATAGATGATACCCTGGGTTTGATTGAAGAATTAAAGAAAAAAGGCTATACAGATAAGGATATTGAATACCACAATTTTGAAGATGGGAGGCATGATGTAGCTACATGGGGCAAGGCTATGCCTGGATTTCTGCTATGGGGCTGGGGTACGCGAAAAGAACCTGAACTACAAACAGTAAACGAAAGTTGTTAATAAAAAAACCGGATTTTTTGGATCCGGTTTCTTTTAATGAGGATGTAGCATTAATTAAAAGAATAGCGAATCCCTAACTGTCCCTGGAATCTTGAACCAAAACCAGTATTCCAGGGTTGCTGGCCAATAGAAAAATTATATCCTTTGCCTACGAATGCGCCACTTGTTCTGTTGATGGTTTGTAAAAGGTTATACGCCTGATTACTTACAAAATATTGTCTTCCCCAATCTTTATTGATAAGGTTTGTAAAGTTAAACACGTCAAATGTAAGTTGTAAGGCGTGTTTCTGCCCGCCTGTATTTAATGTGAAATCCTGTGCCAGACGCATATCTATTATATTTTCCCATGGAGTATTGTTCTGATTTCTTTCACTATACATTCCCCTTCTTTTGCTCAGGTAAGAATCATTATCTATGAATTGTTGAAATGCTTCTGCCTGTTGTGCAGCAGTGTAGCGAACAGTATTGTTTGTATTTAAAAAATCAACAAATTTTATTTCACTGGCATTCCTTGGCACATATAATAAATCATTACCAAAACGGCCATCACTATTAAGATCACCATTTACGAGGTAAGTATACTTCTGTCCTGAATTACCGGAATAAAATAAAGCAACAGAGGTTTTAAAATATTTTGCATAATTGAAGTTCACAGCCACTACTGCTGAAACACGATGTGTTAAAGCAAAATTGGATGTTGCCAACTGCGGATCATTTGGATTTCCTACTATCTGTACAAATTCCCAGTTGGAAAGTGCAGTAGAGCTTGCACCACTATTAATATCAGTGGCATCATTATGATTATATGCTAAAGAAGCGAACAGATGCTTCCATGTTTTACTTAATTGTACTGTCAGATTATAAGAATAACCTTTATCTGTATTCGATAATAATATTGCATTAGTAATGTTGGGGTTGATGCGTCTGCCACCTGCACCTGTAGAGGAAGAGTATGCTATACGCTTATCGGCGCCCTTGTTAAATGTAGTATCGACAACACCTGCAGGTGCAGCAAGGTTTATATCAGTATACCTGATATTATTTATGGTTTTAGAATATAATGCTTCAAAAGTGGCTAAAAGACCCCCCGGGATTCTTACATCTGTACCCAGATTGGCACGAAAAACCTGGGGAAATTTAAAGCTTTTATCAATCAGGTTTACTTCAAAAGTTCTTCCGGCTGTACCTACTGTACTTTGTTTGGCAGGATCAGGCTCAAAGCCCTTTCCACTATTTACTTCGTTGGCTGGTGTATTGGCATTATCAGTTACATTAATGGTATTCAATAATAACCCATTGTTCGAAAACTGGTTTGATATCCAAACAAATGGCAGTCGGCCTGTAAAAATTCCCAAACCACCCCTCACAATTTTACTGCGGTCTCCTTCCACATCATAGTTGAATCCAAGTCTTGGTGACCAAAGCAATTGTTTGTTAGGAATATAAGAGGTGGAATAAGCACCTTTGAATGTGGAATCAACAGCTTTGTTGAAAACAGGTTCATCTTTCACAACCGGCATATCAGCACGCAACCCATAGGTCAACCTGAATCTTGGATTGATCTGGAATTCATCCTGTACATAAGCACCTAATTGCGCAGCGCTAAACCGTGCAGATGGTTTCGGGTCTCCTGGTACATTAGAAGAGGTGACCTGTACCTGTCTTGGATTATTGTTATAAAAAGCATCTATACTTGCGAAGCTCCATCTGCCTGCATTATTGTTAATGAACAAGTTCCTGAATTTAAAAAACTCATTATGAGTACCTATTGTAAAAGTATGTTTACCCTTAAAAATTTTTAAATTATCCGTGATTTCAAATATATCCTGATCTAATTCGTTTGCAACAGAACTCCTTTCACTTCCGATTTGAATACCATCCCTGGCAGAACCTTTGGAGATTTCAATAAAGGGGAACAGAGTACCATAGGTAGTTCTAAAATCCCTGATACGATGTAAGCCAAGAATCAGGTTGTTTGAATAACGGTTACTGAATCGGCTTCTTAATTCTGCTACAGTAATGTTTTGATTATTATTGATCCGGTGAGCATTATTTTCAAAACGGAATAAAGTCGGAGACCGCGAAATATTATCATCATAAGCTTTGATATAATTATGGCGTAACGTCAGATGATGCTTTTCGTTTACATTCCAGTCTATGCGGCCAAAAACTTTATTACTCTGTGTTTCTGAAGGAACATTATCATAGGAGCCTACATCATAATTATATCTCTTTTTGAGAGTATCTGAAAGCCCTCTGGCCTCATCTATTGTTAATAATGCCCCCGTTTCACCTGCATTGAATATAGTAGGTTGAACAATCCTTGAGAGATCACCGTTTGCAAAAAAGAATAATTTGTTTTTAATAATCGGACCACCAATTCGAACCCCAAATTGCTTATTGCTAAAATCAGCTGTTTTTATCCGTGTTATCGGATCTTTTCCAACGGTATTTTCATTTCTAAAAAAATAATAAACTGAGCCGTCAAATTTATTGGTACCGGATCGTGTTACTGCATTTATACCAGCACCGGTAAAGTTTCCATAAGTAATATCATAAGGTGCCAGTACTACCTGCACTTCCTGAATGGCATCAAGCGATATTGGTGTAGTACCTGCCTGACCGCCAGGTGCACCGGATCCGGATAAACCAAAAACATCATTATTTACAGCCCCATCAATTGTAATGTTGTTGTAGCGATTATTAGCTCCTCCAAAGGAATTACCATTAGCCTGAGGGGTGATACGCGTTAAATCACTTAAACTTCTGCTCAATGTAGGAAGGGATTCAATTTGTTGCTTACTTATACTTGTAGAGGCACCTGTTTTTCTTCTCGTAGTGCCTGTACCGGTTACAACCACTTCCTGTAAAGCACCTTCAGTAGCGGTTAAGGTTTCTTCTATCCTTGAAGTTTCACCCAGGGCCAGGAATACATCTGATTGTGTAAAGGATTTATAACCTACATAACTTACTTCTATACTATATGGTCCCCCCGGTATGAGATTTACTAAATTAAAAAAACCATCCCTTGTTGTAGTAGTTTGATATTTTGTACCAGTCGGTAGGTGGGTAGCAGTAACAG
>MWVW01000101.1_pt1 | contig 21959 bp, 22 predicted proteins | sample 1047191 | NCBI WGS metagenome assembly MWVW01 (sample SAMN06349985, study PRJNA376086) | soil metagenome | isolation source: MtG22-5 sample Antarctic (ecotone) | place: Antarctica
GGATTTTGTGGTTACCACACCTCCAGGGAAGGCAGGAAATACATTTTTTCTTTTCTGGTAAATAACTATAACGGATCTTCATCGGCAATAGTGAATAAAATGTATAAGGTGCTTAATGAATTGAAATAAGAAAATCACAAAAAAATAAGTTTAAAGAAATAATTTTATGAAAGAACAGAATTACAAAAATCACAGCCAGGTTGTGTATGGCTATTACCTGCTTACCGGGGTTCCAATTATTTTACTAATGGTTCTCTCAGTCATAAAAATTTTCAATGCTGCCAACTCTGAGAGACAATGGGGGTTTATGTTTTTATTAGTTGGTTGGATCTTGCTGACTATGTTATTTCGCAGCCGTCGTTTTGCTATTATTGCACAAGACAGGGCTATCAGGGCAGAAGAAAATCTGCGCCACCTGGCATTGACCGGAAAACTCCTTGATACAAGATTGACACTGCCACAGGTCATTTCACTCCGATTTGCTTCTGACGAAGAATTTGTGACGCTTGCTCAGCGGGCAGTTTCAGAAAACTGGAGTAAGGATGAAATAAAAAAAAATATCAAAAACTGGCGTCCGGATTTTCACAGGGTATAATTTTATTTTGCAATGAACCGGTCAAGACTGGCTCTTCCGGGACCTAAAAAAAGAATTGCAAGGAAACAGGTCATATATAACCCGGCGCTTTCGCCATCACCAAAGAACTGTCCATTGTGTGAATAGAATAAAGCCACTCCCATACCAATAATTAAAGGAATAGCTGCAAGCCTGGTAAATAAGCCCAGGATGATAAAGGCAGCACAAAAGAACTCCGCAAAAATGATCAGTGATAAGGAGGTGGTGGAACCCAGTCCGAAGGGATCAGAAAACCTTCCGGCTTTTTCTCCAAAATGCATTAGTTTATCTAATCCATGGTTGACAAGCATCAATGAACCGGCGCCAACGCGCAACAAAAAAGTAGCAAATGAAAATGCAGAATCAGATGTGCGGGTGCTAAATAATTTTTTCATCAATTATTGGTTTTGCATAGCAATGTTACGCCACAATTAAGTTTCATGAAAAAGAAAGGAGGTAAGAATATTTTGTTAAACCATTATGATTGACAGAAGTTTGCTTTTTATTTGGATTGATGTTTGGTCAGTCGTAAAATAATTTACCTATGCAAACGTTATCCCTGCAAGTGGCTTAAAGGTCTCCATATGAAGAAATATAGTTTACTCGTCTCATTTTTTCTCCTTACAGTTTATTCATTTTCTCAACAAAATCTGAACTATCAAAATCCAAATGAACGCTTTGAGTTGGCTAAAGAATACTTCCAGAAGGGACAGTATAATCTTGCTTATCCTTTAATGAAAGAATTGCATCAATCACTCAAAGAAACTGATAAAGCCAATAATGCTTTGATGGTTCAGGAAATTGAATATTATACTACAGTATTGGCATTGAAGCAAAATGAAGGGCGGGCAGAATATGATGCCAAACAATATATTGATGTGGCCAAGAATACAGCAAGGATGCAAATGATGAACTTTCACCTTGCCGAATATTATTTCAGAAAACAACAGTTTTCCGATGCAGTAGATCTTTATGAAGCTGCAAATATTGCCAATCTAAGCAATGAAGAAATAGCAGACATGAAATTTCACCAGGGCTATTCTTATTTCACTTTAAAAAGATTTGCCCAGGCTAAGCCACTATTCAACACAATCCGCCAAATGAAGGATGACCCGAACTATATAGATGCAAATTACTACTACGGTTTCATTGCCTTCCGTGATCGGAACTATGGAGAGGCTTTGGAAAGTTTTCGTGTTGTTGAAAATCATGCATCATATGAGGCTACAGTACCTTATTATATTGCACAGATATATTATGTACAGGGCCGAAAAGATGAGGCGATAAAATATGCGGAAGCCAAACTATCTGCAGGTAAGGCTAAATATTATGACCTTGAATTAAAACAATTATTGGGGCATGCATATTTTGAAAAAAGGGATTATGCCAAGGCCCTGCCTTATTTGGAAGATTATGTAAGCCGCTCAGATAAAGTAAGAAGGGAAGATCTTTATGAATTATCCTATTCCTATTACCAGGCCAAAAATTATAATAAAGCAGTAGAAGGATTTAAACAATTGAGCGGTAAGGAAGATTCATTGAGCCAGCATTCCATGTACCTCCTGGGCGATTCATATTTGAAAACAAATCAGAAGGCCAATGCAAGGAATGCCTTTTTATTCAGCTCTGTCAACAACAGCAATTTATCACAAAAAGAAATTGCACGGTTTAATTATGCCAAGCTTTCACATGAATTGGGTTACCAGGATGAGGCTTTAAAAAGCTTTCGATCCTTTTTGGCCGATTATCCTAATTCTGTATATAGAGAAGAGGCGATAGAGTTGCTTGTTGGCGCTTTGGCTAATACAAATAATTACCGGGATGCATTGACACTGATTGAAAGTTTGCCAAATGCATCTTCCAATACAAAGCGGCTGTTGCCACGCATACTCTATGGACGTGCCACCGAGTTGATCAACGATGGAAGGTTTGCAGAAGCCAATGATTTACTAAACAGGGCATTGAAAGATCCGAATAATGCTTCAGTATTGCCTTTGATTAATTTTTGGAAAGGAGAATTGGCTTATAGGGATAATAAGATAGATGAAGCCATTCGTTATTACCACAGTTATTTAGATGCCGGTGCACCGCCAAGCGGTGAGGCTAATGAAAAAACAGTAAAATACAATCTCGGCTATACTTATTACAGGAAAGAAAATTACAGTGTGGCAAAAACATATTTTGAACCTCTAGCAACAAGCGTGGCATTAAACTCAGACCCATTGACACAGGATGCATATATACGTACTGCTGATGCTTATTATATGGCTAAAAATTATACCCAGGCCAGGGCTATGTATGATAATGTTATAAGGTTTTCGTGGCCTGCAGAAGACTATGCTACTTATCAAAAGGCAATGATCACGGGAATAAATACAGCAGCGGAAAAAATTACTTTATTAAATACAATGATCCGGAGGTTTCCTAATTCCCCTTTAGTGGCTGATGCCAACATGGAAATTGCCAATACTTATCTTGCTGATGAACGTTTTACAGAAGCTATTCCTTACCTGAATAATATAACTAAAGCAACAGGGAACAATAGTTTAAAACCCCAGGCATATTTAAAACTGGGAATCGCAAATTATAATTTGGGTAAGAATAATGAAGCCATTGTTCAATTCAGGCAGGTAATCTCAAATTACCCCAATTCCCCCGAAGCCGATGATGCTTTGGATAATCTGAAAACAATTTACATAGAACAAGGCAAACCAAATGAATACGCTGATGTGGCCCGCCAGGCCGGCAAGCCGCTCACGGTCAGTGCTGAAGACACATTGACTTTTGAAGCTGCAGAAATTCAATATCGTAATAATAATCCCGCTGCGTTAGCATCTTTGGAACAATACCTTCAGCGATTTGAGAATGGAACTCATGCGATAGAAGCACATTATTACGTGGCAGAGATATATGCGGCTCGCAAAGATTGGCCCAAAGCAATGGAACATTACGAAATAATCGCTGAACGGGCACCGAACCCTTTTGCTGAACGCTCAGTGTTAGCCGCAGCCCGGCTTTTCTTCTTTGAATTAAAAAACTATGCGCAGGCAGAAAAATATTATGCTCAATTAAAACAACTTACCGGCAGCCAGGAAATCAGGTTAGAAGCTATGCGTGGATTGCTTCGCAGCCAGTACCAGCAACAAAAATGGGCTGAAGCTGTGGAAAATGCAAAAGAGCTGGTGGCACAGAAAGGAAGCAGCGCTGATGACAAAGCACTTTCCAATATGGCAATAGGCAAATCGGCACAGGTAAAGGGCGAATATGATGTAGCTATCAATTCTTTTAAAACCGTAGTAGCTGTGAATAAAGCGGCTCTTGGTGCTGAAGCCCGATACGAAATTGCCAATAGCTGGTTTGCATTGGGCAGGTGGAACGATGCTGAAAAAGCAGCATTTGAAGTAATCAATAAATCCGGATCATATGACTGGTGGGTAACTAAAGCATATATTTTATTGGGTGATGTATACTTCAAACAAAAAGATTATTTCAATGCAAAAGCAACTTTTCAAAGTATTATAGAAAATAGTTTAAATGCCGAATTGAAGGCTGAAGCCCAGCGAAAACTGGAGCAGGTAATGGCAGAAGAAGGGAAAAACAGCAAAATAGAAACTCAATAAACCGTCAAGAAATTTAATATGCGTTCACTTAGCTTTATCGTTGTTTGCATAGTGTTGGTCAGCAATGCATGGGGGCAGGATACTACCAGGCGTGCAGTGCGGGTGACGTCCTCATTTAAACCAGTATTAAAAGACGCAGCCAAGATCAACTTCAATGCATCACCACCCAATGTTGATACCACACGTCCCCGCTTACAGTATGATATTCCCAATCAAAATTTATTATTTGCATACCAGCCCGGCACCTTACGACCCCTCGCTTTGTCTGTAGATACTGGTGGCTACTGGGATAGCTGGAATTATGCAAAACTGGGCTATGGCAGCCTCAATACACCTTATTTTGAAACAGGGCTATCTCTTGGTGATGGAAAAACAGACGGGTTGAATATCTACGGCAGGCATATTTCTTCTACCGGCAAAGTTGATTTCCAGAAAAACCGCAATACTACTGTTGAATTAAATGGGTTTATAAAAGCAGGAAATAATATCGAACTGAATGGCCAGTTTCGGGGCGAGCAAAGTTTGTATAATAAATATGGTTTTGAACCCAAAGGACTCACTCCTAATGAAGATTCTTTAAAAGTTGATCTGCAAAATGTTGGAATAAGGTTAGGCTTTCATAACATTGACAGGGGCAAATATGGCTTGTCTTATGCACCTTCATTTGAAGTTGATCTTTTCAGCGACCGAATGAATAACAGGGAAACCAATGCTTATTTTAAATTGCCTTTGAAGAAGACCATTGCAGGCAGGTTTGAAGCTGATGTAGCATTTGAAGGGAATGTAACCAGCTATTCACCGGATGATAAAAACAAATTAAAAAATAACTGGTTTTCACTGGCACCGGCTGTATTAGTAAAAACAGAAAATGTAAATCTGCAGGCTGGTATAAAACCTACATGGGACAATGGAGAATTTAAGCTTTTTCCAAATATTATGGCAGAATTCAGTTCGTCTGATAAAAGAATTACGATACATGGCGGATGGATAGGCTATATACGGAGCAATACTTACCGCTCACTTGCAACCTATAATCCATTTATCTGGGCGCCTGCCTTTACCAGTAATTCCAGTATCCGTGAATTTTATGGAGGAGTGAAAGGAGCCTTAACCGATCATTTTAACTATAGCGTACGGGCCGGGTTGAATAAAATAACCAACCAACCTCTGTTCACAAATGATACTTCAGCAGGCACTGACGGTAAATCTTTTGCAGTGGCAACTGAACCTGAATTAAATGCTCTGAATTTTACAGGTGAATTGGGCTATACATCAGGCGAAAGATTTTCTCTCCGCTCAGTGCTTCGTTTAAACCGTTATTCCGGACTGAGTGCACATGAAAAGCCATGGGGCTTATTGCCCATGGAATTCAATACTTCCATGCGATTGCAAATATTAAAGGATTTATTTGTAAAAACAGACCTTACTGCTTTTGATGGCGCATGGTATCAAACAAGAGAAAACGGCAGGGGTAGTTTGCAGGGCGCTGTAGACCTGAGTGCAGGGCTTGAATTTGCCATTGTAAAAAATATAAAGCTCTGGGTGCAGTTCAATAATATTTTCAATAAAGAATATGAACGATGGAAGCAGTATCCGGTTTATGGATTTAATATGCTTGGAGGGGTCGTATTTTCGTTTGCAAAAAATAATCAATAGTGCTTTCAGCGCTTGCCACATATCTTTTTCAATACAGAGAAGTAATTATTCCACATATCGGTAAATTCAGTTTACGCTATCTTCCTTCCCGTCTGGATTTTGCTGACAGGCTGATATATCCACCTTCTTATGAAGTATTTTTTAATGAGCAAAATGATGCACTAACCAATTTGCCGTATTTTGATGGCAAGGAAAGCGTAAGTGATGCGGATCTTGAGCACCTCGGGAGAGAAATAAAGAAAATGTTACAAGAGGGCACTGTTGAATGGTATGGCTTGGGACAACTGCAATTTATTGATGATAAAATTGTTTTTCATACAGCATATCAACCCACATTAAAACCAATTGCAGCCAATAAGATTATTAGGGGAAACACATACCATTCAGTATTGGTTGGAGAAAGGGAAATGCAATCTGATGATACATCCTATATAAACGGGCAACCAAAAACTAAAAAATCCCTTGCTGTAATTATAGGCTGGATTATTGTGTTGCTGTCGTTTGCATTTATTTTTTATCATTTATATCATTACCGCTTCAAAGTCCGCAGCACGGGTTCACAGAAAAAAGTTGTTGTTTCAATTAGTCCTTCAACAGCAAGGTTCGAACATTCTATCTTCATTTAATTTTACTTTGCACACTTATGAGTGCAACTGTGCATTATACTTTATGTCCTGTATGTAACGGCGGTGATATCAACCCCCTTTTTACAGCTAAAGATCATACAGTCAGCGGAAAGGAATTCGTGATCTGGCAATGCAGCAGGTGTACGCTGAGGTTTACGCAGGATGCACCCGACGAAGGAGCAATGGGTAGCTATTATAAATCTGAAGAATATATTTCTCACAGCAACACAGATAAAGGCTTCATCAATAAGCTTTACCAGCAGGTACGCAAACTTACCCTGAAACAAAAAGCTGCCCTTGTAATAAAAAGCACGGGAATAAGCACAGGCAGGTTATTGGAGGTAGGTGCAGGAACCGGTGGATTTGCACATACCATGAAGGAAAAGGGATGGGTGGTAGAAGCACTTGAGCCTGATGAAAAAGCAAGAAATAAAGCAAAACAGCTTTTTCAGTTAAGTGTAAAAGATGCATCAGAAGTGATCAACCTCCCACATGCTTCTTTTCATGCTATTACACTTTGGCACGTGCTTGAGCATATATACCCTTTACATGATTATATCGGTATTCTAAAAAAATTATTGGCTAAAGATGGTAAAATATTCATCGCAGTTCCAAATTATATGGCCATGGATGCAGATATCTATCGTCTGCATTGGGCTGCTTATGATGTGCCACGTCATTTATATCATTTTACCCCAAAGGCAATGGATTGTTTACTCAGGGTCCATGGGTTAAGAATCAGTGATATGAAAAGAATGTGGTTTGATTCATTTTACATTAGCATGCTCAGCAGCAAATACAGACGGGGGAGTACTAATTTATTTGCATCTTTTGTAAATGGCCTCAGATCGAATATGATAGCATTGATAAATAAGGAGAGGTGCAGTTCATTAATTTATGTAGTTGAAAAAGCTTAGAGGGGAAATGTAATCTCAAACAATTCAGGCCAGAGTTTACCTGTTACATACACCTTTTTGGTATCAGCATTGTAAGCAATGCCATTCAATACATCGGCTCCGGGCTTCTTTGCCTTTATGCGTGTATGTAAATCAGTAAGATCAAGTTTGGCAACCACATGTCCGCTATTGGGGTCTATTTTGAAAATGTTATTATACTGCCATTGATTGGCATATACAAATCCATTGATAAATTCAAGCTCATTCAGGTTGACAGCAAAGCTTCCGTCTTCTGTTACACTTTGAGTACGCAAAAGTCTGAAACTAGCAGGTTCATAGAAATAAAGATTATTGCTACCGTCGGTAACAATAAGATTTGTTCCATCGTTAGTAATACCCCAGCCTTCTGTAGATAAAGGAAACTCTTTTATTTTTTTTAAGTCATGAGCGGCATAAACAAAAACCAGTTTTTCTTTCCAGGTCAATTGGTAAATGGTATCATTTAAAACAGTAACCCCTTCACCAAAATATATAGAATCCAATTTGATCTGCCTGACCGTCCTGCCAGTAATTAAATCCACTTTAGCCAGCTTTGACTTTCCATAATTACCTGTGCTTTCTATCAATTGTCCTTTATAAAATTCTAAACCTTGTGTAAAAGATGAGGTATCATGAGGGTAAGTGGCTGATATAGAATAATTTAACCGGCTAACAGAACTCCTGGTCTCCTCATTGTTTACAGCGGTATCATTGCCTGTACAAGCTGCAGCAAAAAAACCAGTAATGAAAATCGGGTATAAGTATTTCATTAAAACAAAAATAATTGTTCCGTTTTAACAGAGTTGTTAAACAATCTGTTCTTTTTGCTTTGAATTTTGAAAAACGGATGGTACATTTGAATTGTTCTACAGCTAACCGTATCCTCCCAAAAGCCTCACGCCAAATCCTCATTATTATTTTTTATTCCAATTCCTGGGTAAAGTCAGCTATGCCTTCATTGGTATTTCCTATCCTCCTAAAGACTAATTAAGTTCCAATACTTATGGCTACCATTAACACCCGGAACTATGAGGATAATTTTACTTGGCGTATTCCTATTAACATCACTACAGCTTTTAGCGCAGCGTGAGTGTGCTTCGGCATACTATGTTGAGCAACAAAAGTTAGCAGACCCTTCCTACAGTAATAACGCATCATATATAGAATCTCTAATCAGCAAAGCTCCTTTACAAAGCGCTGCCAGTGAATTCAAAACTACAGCTGGCAACGGCGTCATTCGCATTCCGGTGGTAGTACACATTGTCTATAATACTGTTGGTCAAAATATTTCCGATGCACAGGTAAAAAGCGGAATTGATGCACTGAATCGTGATTTCAGAAAAAGGAACAGTGATACCGTTAATACCCCCGCCCATTTTAAATCTTTGGCTGCTGATGCGGAAATAGAGTTTATACTCGCTACAGCCGACCCGAAGGGAAGGGCAACCACTGGAATAATAAGAAAGTCAACATCCGTAAGCAACTGGAAAATGGATGATAAGATCAAATACACGGCACAGGGTGGTGATGATGCCTGGGATAGCAAAAGTTATCTGAATATATGGGTTGGAAATTTAGTTGGCCTCCTGGGATATGCAAGTGCACCAGGTGGCGCTATGGATAAAGATGGGGTAGTAATTCATTCCACAGCATTTGGAACGATCAATGTTGCAGCTCCTTATCACCTGGGGCGTACGGCGGTACACGAAGTAGGTCACTGGCTGGGCTTAAAACATATTTGGGGAGATGCTTATTGTGGCGATGACCTTGTAGATGATACTCCTAAGCAAGGCAGCTATACACCTGGTTGCCCGGGGGGGTTCAGGTCTTCCTGCAACAATGGTGCATCAGGCGATATGTTTATGAATTATATGGATTTTACCGATGATGCCTGTATTAACTTATTTACCGAAGGACAAAAGCAAAGGATGCGGTCACTCTTTATTGCAGAGGGTCCCCGAAATTCTTTATTAAATTCAAAAGCATTGAACATGCCATGGCTTGAAGCAGCTCCGATAGTTGAGCTACCTGCTATATCCCCTTCATTCAGGTATTTTCCCAATCCTGCCACCACAACCATTCATTTTGATTTTGCAGGTGATCTTACATGGTTAGGAAAAGAAATCCGCATTATTAGCAGCACCGGCATTTTAGTGAATACAATAATCATTAGTTCATCAATGCAAAGTCATTCCCTGGCTTCATTGAGCCCGGGTATTTATTTTATACAAGCTGAGAATAACAGTAAAAAAGTCAGGGAGAAATTTATCAAGCTTTAATCACACATCATTCCCGCTACCTGCTGTGCTACTACAGGCGCCAGTGCTACACCCATGCCACTCATGCGTACCGCACAAAATACATTAGGTAAAACTTTTTTTACAATGGGCATTTTTTCTTTACCCATCCCCATAATGCCGGACCATCGATTTTCAATAGTGTATTTGCCTGAATATTTGGGTAGAACAATATCATGTAAATATTTTTCCAGTTCCCGCTGAATAGTATCAGAAGTAGTGAGTTCTGTAGTCTGTTCCTGCTCAAAGGCTTTATTACGGGCACCACCGAGTAATACTTTATCTCCGAGGTTGCGGAAATAATAAAACCCTTCAACTGAGTGAAAGGTGCCTTTCCATGACAAATCCGGCACAGGCGAAGTCAGCAATACCTGGCCTCGTGCAGGTATTATATCTTCGTCGGGCAAGAGGTCTTTAGCAAAGGCATTCGTACAGATCAGTAATTGTTTTGTTGTAAAAACTAACTGGCGGTTCGTTTCCAATTCAATATTTTCTTCGAATAAATTATAATTTTTTATTTCAATGGCATTGAAAACCTGTACGCCCATCCCCTGCACTTTTTGTAACAGGCATTGCAATAACCTGCCGGAGTGCAAATAACCTTCAAACTTGTTCTTTACAATGTGTTTGGTATTTCCGAAGCCGTATACTGCAAGGTTATCATCCTCGAGCCGGAACGTATTTTTTGATCCCGTAATTGATTTCAGCAAGGCATTCATATAGCCAATGCTGTTGTCCAGTTCGTGTGAAGTGTAATTGCCCTTACCATCAAATAACTCATAACCACCGCACAGATCAAAATCGATTTCTTTATCAGAAAAAAATTTTTGTATTCTTTCCAAACCTTTGAATCGAAGCTCTACCAATTCCAGCATCTTATCAGTACCCATGGTTTTTGCATCGTACATAAGTTCGCTAAGGCTTCCAAAGCAGGCAAAACCTGCATTGCGGGTACTGGCTCCTGCCGGGATGATGCCCCTGTCGATTACTGATATCTTAAGCTTATGGTTTTTCTTTTTCAGCTGCAAGGCAGACCATAAACCCACAAAACCACTTCCCACGATAATGATATCCTGTGGTGCAAAGAAGGTTTCTTTTTCCCAGATACTGATCATATTTGCTTTTAAAATGAAGCTGATTACCGGCTTAAAATTTTCATGTTTTTAAGTATTATTGTTAACTGCCGGGGGATAAATTTAAACGATAGAAAGTTATTTTACAATGGGCTATAATCAAAATGCAATGCCAAAAGAAATACCTATCCTGTAACCAGGCAACACTCCTTTAAAGTCGGCCGATATTGTCTTATTGTTCTTATCTACTGTGATGTCTGTATTATTTCGTATAAAAGGAAACTTATCTATGAATTCACGTATCTCCTGTTCTGCATCATCAGCTTCGATAGAAGTCCAAGGCAGCGCATTGTTCGATTCTTTCGATTTGAAATTGCTGGTAGCTGCATTGATCTCAGGTCCTAAAAAAAAGAAGTCAATAACAAAACGCTTCCCGATCCAAAACTGGGTGCCTAATTGGCCGCCGAGGCCAAAACCATTGTAATCATTGGTAAAATTCATGGTTACTACACGGGTATCCAGCGTACTTTCACCAAAGCCTTCTGCAGAATGATTTACATATTTAAAATAGGGTTCAAAATATAATCCCCGCATAGGTTTTTTGGATAAATACATACGGTAGCCAGCTAAAAATGAAGTCGCTTTCATATTGAATTCTGCATCATTTTCATCGTACTCAAAACTGTGTTTGGTATTTGAAGGCACACCGATTTTTGCTGTAAGTGAATGTTTACCAAAATTGTATTCTCCCTGAAAGCTGATACTGCCTAGAATTAAGCCGGTAGGCGCCCATTTCAAAGTAACTGTTGGCCTATAAGGATTTTGAGAAAGTATAGGATTAGTAAAAAAAATAAAAATTAAAATGAGCAAATTTATTTTCATGGCTTTATTAAAACGTATAACTCAGCGATTTATGTTACCACACAAAAAAATAAGGACAGCAAAGCAGCCCTTATCACTTATAATTAATTATGATTATAAATGAATAGCCTCACCATAAGCTACTTCCACTGCCTCCTTTATCGATTCGCTGATAGTAGGGTGAGGGTGTATACTATTCAATATCTCATGATAGGTAGTTTCCAGCTTTCTTCCAACCACAACTTCGGCTATTAGTTCTGTCACATTATACCCGATCATGTGAGTGCCCAGCCATTCACCATATTTGGCATCGAAGATCACTTTTACGAAACCTTCTGTATGTCCTGATGCTGTGGCTTTGCCCGATGCACTTAAAGGAAATTTTCCTACTTTAATTTCATAACCGGCTTCTTTGGCTTTAGCTTCTGTCATGCCTACTGATGCTACTTCAGGTGAGCAGTAAGTACAACCGGGCACATTTCCATAATCAAGGGGTTGAGGCTGGTGATTGAATTTCTTTTCGTTAAAGGCAATATTTTCAACGCAGATAACAGCTTCTTTGGAGGCTACGTGAGCCAGTGCCGCACCGGGTACACAATCGCCAATGGCATAAATGCCTGCAACATTGGTTTGATACAATTTATCTACGGCTATCAAGCCTTTTTCGGTTTTGATCCCTAAGGTTTCCAAACCTATACCTTCCGTATTAGCCTGTACTCCTACAGCGCTTAATAAAATATCGGCCTCCAATGTTATATCACCATTTGCTGTTTTTACTGTCGCTTTTATGCCATTGCCTGCAGTATCTACTTTTGTCACCTCGCTTGCAGTCATGATTTCAATGCCCTGCTTTTTAAAATTCTTCTCCAGTTCTTTGGATATATCAGCATCTTCAACCGGTACTATACCGGGCAGGTATTCCACTATAGTTACTTTGCTTCCCATACTGTTGTAGAAATAACCAAATTCCACTCCTATGGCACCGCTACCCACCACTATCATGGTTTTGGGCTGTTGTGAAAGTGACATGGCCTCACGATAGCCGATGATTTTTTTGCCATCTATTGGCATGGAGGGCAATTGGCGGCTGCGTGCCCCGGTTGCAATGATGATATGCTTTGCTTCTATAACCTGTGTTTTATTATCGCCTCCAGTTACCTCTATTTTTCCTTTGCCTGTAAGCTTTGCAAACCCGGCAATGACCTCAATTTTATTTTTTCGCATGAGAAATTGCACACCCTTACTCATTTTATCTGCCACTCCACGGCTGCGCTTAATCACTGCTTCAAAATTGTGTTTACCAGAAGCTTCAATGCCAAAATCTTTTGCATGTTTAATGTCTTCGTATACCTGAGCACTCTTCAGCAAGGCTTTTGTAGGTATACAACCCCAGTTAAGGCAAACACCTCCAAGGCTTTCTTTTTCAATTATGGCTGTCTTAAAACCAAGCTGCGCAGCTCGAATGGCGGCTACATAACCACCAGGACCAGAGCCAATTACTACTATATCGTATGCCATATTTTTAATTTATATTATGAAAAAAAATTGCAGGAACAAGAATCGTTTTTCAATAGATTTATCATTTAAAACAATACATTCAATCAAAACTGAAAACAACTTTCATATGTCGCACGAAGCTAAATTAAATTGTATTATTAAGGTCAGATAGCCGCTGCATGTACCAAGATTCCGCAGATACTAGCTATACGTAGAATTGTTAAAGAACATTCTATACTCATTTTTTCCAAGTTTTAGTTCACAATTTTATTGTATATCCTTACCTTTGCCATCCAAAATTTTAAGTCATGGCGCGAGTTTGTCAGGTAACGGGTAAAATTCCAATCAGCGGTAATCATGTTTCTCACTCAAACATCAAAACCAAACGTCGTTTTTTGCCTAATCTGCAAACCAAACGTTTTTTCCTGGCCGAAGAAGATAAGTGGATCACACTGAAGCTATCTACCGACGGCATCCGTACCATCAATAAAAAGGGTCTTTTAACTGTAGTAAAAGAACTCAGGGCCCAGGGACAACATATTTAAAAGTACACATCGAAAGATTGAAACAATCAACCGTTCAATCAGTGAATGTAAAAGAAAAATTAACTAACAATGGCTAAGAAAGGAAACCGTGTACAGGTTATATTAGAATGTACAGAGCAAAAAACTACAACAGTCCCAGGTACCAGCCGGTATATCACAGAAAAAAATAAAAAAAACAATCCTGAACGCCTGGAGCTGAAGAAATTTAATCCCAACCTCAAGAAAGTAACTGTTCATAAAGAAATAAAATAATTAGCTAAACGTAAGGTCGGCTGAGGAAGCTGACTGACATCAAATAAAAACCATGGCTAAATCAGCAAAAACCGCCATCAAAAAAGACCCGAAACAAGCAGCAGAAGCAAAGAATTACACTAAAGTGATCAAGGCTGTACGCAGCCCAAAGTCAGGTGCCTATACTTTTAAAGAAGCAATGATTCATAAAGACAAAGTGAAGGATTTTTTGGCTCAGAAATAATCATGCTGCATAATCTGCTAAGCTGTCTGTCTCTTGATGGGCAGTTTTTATTTTTATAATTATATCATCAGTATATCTCTGATCATCGTCCCTTGCGACGCTCCATTCATCTGTACTGATTCTATTCAGCTTTTTTTAAGTAGGGGCTGGTGTTTCTTATTTCTATCAAGCTCGAAATACAATTATTTATTTCAAAAATGTGGCTGTATTCCGGTGTAATTATGCGGGGTAATTTTTTTCAGCTCTTTTTTTATGGCAGCCCTCACATTAAGTGAGTCAATAAACCGGTGAATGGTTTGTTTATTTATTTTTACTTTACCTCTTGTCAGTTCTTTAAGGACCTCATACGGATCCGGATAGTTTTCTCTGCGAAGAACAGTTTGAATGGCTTCAGCTACTACCACCCAGTTATTTTCCAGGTCCTGGTAAATTTTTTCATCATTCAACACTAATTTACCCAATCCTTTTTCAATAGATCTTATTGCAAGAATTGTATGTGCCAGGGGTACACCGATATTACGCAGTACAGTACTATCCGTAAGGTCTCTTTGCAATCGGGAGATTGGAAGTTTGGCAGCAAAATGTTCGAAAATCGCATTTGCCATACCGAGGTTGCCCTCTGCATTTTCAAAGTCAATAGGATTGACTTTATGTGGCATTGCAGAAGAACCGACTTCCCCTTTTTTTATTCTTTGGCGGAAATAATCCATGGAAATATATGTCCAGAGATCGCGGCAAAAATCAATAAGAATATTATTGATTCGCTTCATACTATCGAAGTGGGCAGCAAAGTGATCATAATGTTCTATTTGTGTAGTAAACTGCTGGCGCTGCAGTTCCAGCTTTTTTCCCACAAATTCATTTCCATATTTTATCCAGTCCACTTTTGGAAAGGCGATATGGTGGGCATTGAAGTTGCCGGTAGCGCCTCCGAATTTAGCTGAGAAGGGTATTGCTATAAATTGCTCAATACTGTTTTGAATACGTTCTGTGAACACCATAATTTCTTTGCCGAGTTTTGTAGGGCTGGCAGGTTGGCCATGTGTACGGGCCAATAAGGAAATTTCTTTCCATGAATCTGCAAGCAATCTGAATTGTGTGTTCAGATTGAGTATTGCAGGCAGGTATTCAAATTCCATAGCATGTTTCCAGAGGAGAGGTATAGCTGTATTGTTAATATCCTGCGAGGTTAGTCCAAAATGAACCCATTCTTTTATGTCGCCCGATTCAGCAATTTCCAGTTCATCTTTAATAAAATATTCCACAGCTTTCACGTCATGATTGGTAATAGCCTCTAATTTTTTTATTTTCTCCGCATCAGTGATAGAAAACTTGTCTTTCACGTTATTTAAATGTTTTGAAGCTGTGGGAGTGAGTTTAAAAAATTTTTTATCGGAAAGAAAAAACAAATATTCTATCTCGATAATCACACGGTATTTGATCAACGCATATTCTGAAAAATATTCATCAAGGTGTTGCAACTGGATCCGGTAACGGCCGTCAATTGGTGAAATGGCGGTAAGTGATGAAAGTTCCATAATGAGAATGGTAATGGTGAATAGTCAATAGTCAAAAGTGAATAGTCAATGGTTAATGTCAATTATGTTATAAATCACAAACCATGAACCGTTTCTATCTTTGCACAAATTAAATCATTTGTCTAAGATAAAAGTAGCTGCAGTCAACTACCTCAATACCAAACCGCTATTATATGGAATTAAAAACCACCCTGTCATTAATGAGATAGAATTATACGAAGCTTATCCTGCAATGGTAGCACAAATGCTGCTGGAAGGCAGCGCTGATGTAGGGTTGGTGCCTGTTGCCATCATCCCTCAGTTAAAAGAGCATTATATTATTACAGATTACTGCATTGGCTGTGATGGGCCTGTAGCATCGGTATGTTTGTTTAGTGAGATACCCATTGAACAGGTAACAGAAGTTTTATTGGATTACCAGTCCATGACTTCAGTAATCCTTGCCAAAATATTATTAAAGGAGTATTGGCATTCAGATGCCCGGCTTATTGAGGCTAAAGGCGAAGATTATATAAAAAAAATCAGAGGTACAACGGCAGGGCTGGTTATAGGCGACAGGGCGCTGGAACAGCGATCCGTTTCAAAATATATTTACGATCTTGGCGAAGCCTGGAAAGCCTATACCGGCTTACCTTTTGTGTTTGCGGTGTGGGTGAGTAATAAAAAATTGCCGGAAGAATTTATTGAAGAATTTAATCAGGCTAATGAAATGGGATTTAAAAACTTGAATGATTTTATAGCTGATTATAAAAATGAAAATATTGATGTTAAAAATTATTTCACAAAAAATATTTATTATCTCTTTACTACTGATATGCAGCAAGCTCTAGAATTATTTTTGAAGAAAGCAAATCTTAGAGTTGATTAATAAATTTGCAGGTTTGATGCAATAATGCAAAATATTCGCATTGAAATGATTTTCATGTATAAGATAAATTACTTTGATTAATAATGACATCATCTGTTACACTGATTTTAATATTGCATAACCGGCACAAAAATCTCGCAAGGCTGTTAGAATTTTATAAAGACTTTTCATCTCCCATAATTATTGCCGACAGTTCTTCTGAAAAATACAAGCTTAATGAGGAAAGGTATAAGGTGCAACATTTATATACGCCTGGATATTCATTCACAAAAAAAATAGAAAATGCTTTATCAATAGTAAAAACTCCATTTGTTGTGATGTGTGCCGATGATGATTTTATAATTGTAAATAGTATTTATAAATGTGTAGCATTTCTTGAAGCAAATAACGATTATACTATTGCCCAGGGTATGGCAATTCAGTATAAAAAAGATAGTATTACTACAAGCAAAATTGAATTGGGCTTGTTGTATAGAAACAATATTGTATATGATGTTGAAAATGGTGAACCATTTAAAAGGCTCCAGAATTTTTTTAAAAACTACAGGTCAGTTTTATATGCAGTGCATCGTACTGATATTTTGAGTATTGCTTACAGGAATGCGGGTAACATCGTAAACAATCTTTATCTAAATGAATATTTAAGTGCTATTGTTCCAATCATAGCAGGTAAGTATAAAGAACTGTCCATACTTTACCAGGTCAGAGAATACGCAGATGATTCCGATGATAAAACAACTCCAAATCTCGATAAAATATTTTCTCGTATTGAATACAAAACCGAATTACACAAGTTTATAGAACTGGCGACAATAAATATTTTTCCAGTTTACACAGCACCAAAAGAAGAAATCAGCAATGAACTTATCAGGCAACTTCTTATTTTTTCAAAAAGCCCTTTGATAGGTGAAAATAAAAGACCGGTATCCAAAAAAAAGCAGTTGGGTTTATTAATACAATCAATTCCTTTTTTTGGAAAATGGCTTATACATATAAACAGAAAAATAGAAAGGAAAAAACAATTAAAAGAGATTTATAAATCTGATGAAGAAAATAATTTAAATGCAATCAACATTTTATTAAAGAAATATGCAAATAAGTAAAGTGTTTTATTCCCTGAAACAAAAGATATTTAACTGAACATCATAATCAGAAGTTTTTTGACGATGGAAAGGAGTGGGGTGCTTGTCAGCTGCCGGTTTTATATAATAATTAAACCTTTGGCGGGATAAGATAGCCAGTATTTCATTCAATTGATCATTTTGTGCAAAAGTTCCATGGTATTCTAAAAATATTTTTTGAATAAAATGAAGGGTGGGTTCAATGTCTTTCAATACTTCATATTCCGCACCTTCAATATCAATTTTGAGAAAATCAATTTCCTTCGTGATAAAATCTTTAAGCCTGATGGCATCAACTTCTATAAGATTCTGAGTATGATTTGTTGTATCACTGATCCTGCTCATCTGGGAGGCATCATTTGAAAAACTGATTTTTGTGTTTTCCTTCCATACGGCTTCTTTTCTTAAAATGACATTCTGCAGTTTAAACGCTGTTATATTTTTTTGAAGCAATTGAAAATTTTTTTCATCGGGTTCAAAAGCAATGATGGTAGCTCCGGGGGATTGTTTCTTTAAATAAATAACACTTAACCCAATATTGGCGCCACAGTCGATTATATAAGGCTCCCCCTTTAATGACATTTTATATATTTCGTCAATGAAGATTTCTTCAGCGCTATGTAGGAATTCTGACCTTGAACAAAAACTTATCTGATGATTTAGGAACTTGATCGTGTGCATTTTTCTTGCCGGCAAGTTCTTTACGATCCTCGTCCTGAGCCAGCTAAAACCTAATTGCCGGTAACGGTTATGAAATAACCTATCAAACTGAAGTTTTATTCCGTTAGCAATATTTTCTAAAACATTATCTCCTTTCATTCAGTTGCTTGATTTACCTGATTTTCCTGCACGGAAATCCATAATACCTTTAAAAATTTGATTAATTACCTGCAGTCTTTTCCTGTTATAAAGCAGGTTGTTTTTTATATGATAAAACAGGCTGGCTCTTATTATATCAACCTCTTCTTTTAAATAATCTTTATAAGACGCACTTACGAAAAGATAATTCCGCGTCATATAATACAACCGGAGTGGAGAATGTAATGCCCTGGGTGTTGTTCTGAAATTTTTGAATGACCTGTGGTAGGATGTGTTGCCAATATGATGTTGCAGCTGTACATTATGAAACTGAATATTATTATAACCTTTAACTTCAGAGCGAAAACAATACTCAACATCTACAAGGTCTATGAAAAGCTTTTCATCAAATCCGCCAATTGCGGGATATAATGCTAAATTCAGTAAGCTTCCCGAAGTTATGAGTTTACTAACATGTTCATGGACACATGTATCACCGGGTTTGTATTTTTGGTCATATTCCACACCAAACTGGGCTATATTTTTTACGTCACCTTTAAAGTTTGAAAAACATTCCAAATATTTTGAAAACATGCTTTCATCAAAAAAAGAATCCTGGTCCATGGTAAGCAGCCAGTCAAAATTTTCTTCAATCGCCAGGTTCGCTGCCTGGTTTAATCTTTTAGCAATTCCATGATTTTCCCCGTCTTGTATATATTGAATTTGCTTGTCATTTTTTATTTTTTCCAAAACTGCGCTATCCGGTTTTTCTGTATTATTTATGATGATTAGTTTTTGCAAATCATTTTTATAGGTCAATAATCTGTCATACAGAGAATCATCGGGGTAATACAAAATGGTGACACCTGCTATTTTCATTTTACGCCAATCTCAAATTTTACTTGTCATGCCCGGCCAAAAAATAAAATAATATTTTCACATAAATATGAAGCAACCATTCATTTCCATCTGTATTCCTGCTTATAAACGTGCTGATTATATAAAACGGTTGCTCGATTCAATCTCCATACAAACTTATCACGATTTTGACGTTTTTGTCACAGATGACAGCCCTAACTCAGAATTAGAATCACTTTGCGCACAGTATCAGGGAAAATTTAAAATACAGTATTTTAAAAATGCAGCTAATTTAAATACACCTGAAAACTGGAACGAAGCTATAAAAAGAGCTGATGGACAATGGATCAAGATCATGCATGACGATGACTGGTTTTCATCTAATGAAAGCCTTTCAAAATTTGCAGCCGCTGCACAAAATCGCTCCCGGCGCCATTTTATTTTTTCTGCTTATACCAATATATATGAAGAAACCGGATCAAGGAAAGCAATGAAGCTAAGCAGGTTTAAGAAAATAGCGCTTAGCAAAGAGCCTGCTGTATTGATCAGTGATAATGTTATCGGTCCACCAAGCGTTGTAATGCATATTAATAACGGACAGATCTGGTATGACCGCGAAATGAAATACATCGTTGACATAGATTTTTACTTGCATTTTTTACGTTTAACCTCTTTTTATTATATAAATCAATCATTGATAAATGTAGGTATCAACAAAGAGCAGGTCACCAAATATACTTTTGGTTATGCAGAAATACATCTGAAAGAAAGCTTATTGTTGTTGGAAAAGACGGGAGTGGCAACTTTGAATAACATAATTGTATATGACGGATGGTGGCGTCTCATGCGCAACTTTTCAATAAAACACCCGGATCAATTAAGCGCAACAGGGTTTACTGGCTATATTCCTTATGAACTACTGAAAATTATCTCTTTTCAAAAAAGAATCCCTTCATTTATTTTAAACACTGGGGTGTTTTCCAAAATTTTAATGGGTATTTGTTATTCTCTAAAATTGCTTACTAAATAATTTATGAAACCAGAGAGCAGCATACTGTTTTGTATAATAAATGGCTGCAAATATGTACCACCTGTAATCGGGGTAAAACTTTTTCATAAACGCCGCGTGATTTTTAATACTGGTGGTCCTTATCCGCAACCACTTATCTTTTGATACACTGCCGCGGTGAATATGCATCACTTTTGCCTCCGGAAGAAAATGTATTTTATAATCCATCCTCTTGAAATCCCAGCACCAGAGCACATCCTCGCAGTACATAAAAAATTCATCTGAAAGCTTGTGACCGCTGAGTTGATTTAGAATTTTACCTGGGAAAAACATATATGCACCCCATACCCAGTCGCAATCAGCAAAAGACTGATGATCAAAATAATGATGCAGCATCAAATGCTCTCTTTTCCTTTTTGGCAAAAATTTGTAAATGGGAAAGATTTCAAGCAGCTCCCAGCTAATTGTACGGAATCTCCTGCAATTATGTTGAACCCTGCCATCGGGGTACAACAGTTGTGCAGTAGTCATACCTGCTTCAGGATGTTGCTGCATATATTCGTAGCAAATCAATGGAGCATTATTTATCAACTCTGTATCGCTGTTCAGGAGCAACAAATATTCGCCTTTAGAATGTGAGATACCCAGGTTGTTGCCACCTGTGAAACCGGTATTTTCAGCGCTGACAATTAATTTTATATCAGGAAATAGTTTTTTGAAGTTTTGAGGATCACTTTCCGAGGAGTCATTATCTACCAAAATTATTTCATATTGCAACCCTTTAACTTTTTCTATTATGGATGCAATGGATTTACATGTCAGCTGAAAGGTATTGTAATTGATAATAATAATTGAAAGCTGCATTCTTTCTAATAGACTTTATAGAAATAAGGTTTGTTGGCGATGATCCTGAATGAATAGTTAGTCAGCAGCCCCAGGTTTTTTAAATAACCTGAAAGGTCAGTCCATTTATATTTTGCTTTTTCTCCTTTGATTATTTTTTCAATAAGTAAACCCAATATGAAAATGGGCACCTCAATGATAAAAAAAAAGAGGATAATTAAAAACCAAAGAATGCCATATTGTTTCCGAATCCTAAGGAATTGTGAAACCATAATCTGACCTCCTTTTTTATTCCATAAGTTTTTACTATTCTCATTTTCTTCAGTGATATAGTAATCCCCACTCGTAGCGCCTCCCAGATGAATTACCCTGGGCTCATCATAAAGTAATAATGATCCATGTTTTTTCAATCGGTGACACCATTCTATCTCTTCAGCATACATAAAAAAATCTTCGTCCATCATTCCTGCTTTTTGCAGCACATCTTTTCTTACCATGATGAATGCGCCGACTATCCAATCTACTGCTGTGATCCCTGTGATCTCTGATACACTCGGGACACGTGTTTTTAACAGGTAACCAATAAAACGTAACATGCGATGGATGCAATGGATTTACATGTCAGCTGAAAGGTATTGTAATTGATAATAATAATTGAAAGCTGCATTCTTTCTAATAGACTTTATAGAAATAAGGTTTGTTGGCGATGATCCTGAATGAATAGTT
>MWVW01000102.1_pt1 | contig 21872 bp, 23 predicted proteins | sample 1047191 | NCBI WGS metagenome assembly MWVW01 (sample SAMN06349985, study PRJNA376086) | soil metagenome | isolation source: MtG22-5 sample Antarctic (ecotone) | place: Antarctica
CAACAAATTCTTCTCCATAATGTTTTATTTCAATTCAATTTTACACAATGGAAAAACGTAAGTATTCCGCAAGGATAGTTATTTTTTGGAGAAGGTGTACTTTGATTCAAGTTAGCGTCAGGGTTTTTTCAGTTCAGTAACCAACAGCTCAACAATCCTTTCTGCCCAGTTTTGATATTCTTTTTCGGATGGATGAAGTTGATCAGTTGTCAATAATGAAGAGTCGCTTTCGACATTTTTTGTTCCCTGTGTAATGTCAATGTATTTTACTTTATACTGAATGGAAACAGCTTTATTTACTGAATTATACAGATCAATTTCTTTAGCAACTTTATCTGTAGGTAATGATCTGGCAAAAGGAGTGTTGCTATAATCAGGTATGGACAAAACAATAACATGATCTTTTTTGCTATGAGCAAACGAAATGGCTCGCTTTAATAAATTTTCAAACTCGGTTTTGTACTCTTCTACAGACCTTCCCCGGTATTGATTATTGACACCGATTAATAAACTAACAAAATCATACTTTGGTAAAAAAGAATAGTTCTCGATAGCTGATAATAATTCATCTGTTGTCCACCCTGTTTTTGCAATGATCTCCGGTGCTGGAAAGTTCAATCCTTTTTTCCGCAACAATTGCACAACCTGGTAAGGAAAGCTTTTATGTAAAAGAACACCTTCGCCGATTGTATATGAATCACCAAGAGAGAGTAAGGTATATTGATGCATTTTTTAAAAAAATTTAATCAAAAAAATCAATTATTTTTTTGCTCACTATATTTTCACGGTAAATACGCCGGTGTCCCAGGCCTTCTGTAATATAAAACTCAAAATTGAGATATTTTTTTTCAATAATTTTTTTTACATCGGTTAAAGGAGTCATATGGTCATCCTTATCATGAAACCATAAGACATGTGCCCTGATGCTTTTGTCAACCCTCGCAATTGAAAACCATTCCGGGAGATTGCCGTTTTTTTTGTTGATAATGCTTTCAAATTCTTTTCTTACTTCATCTTTTAGTTTCAGGTATTTAAAAAAATTATCAACAGCAGTTGTTGTTTCTGCTGCAGGCGCTACCAAAACAATTTTGAAAGTTTCATCGTGTTTCCAATCTTCCAGGGTAAGGCATATAGCTAACCCGCCTAATGAATGTGCCAGAAAATTTGTAATGGGTCCATATTTAAAATTGATATCATTAATAAACTGGCGGTATAATAATGCATTGAACATTTTTCCGCTACTTTTTCCATGTGCCGGTGCATCAAAACCCATAACGCAATATCCAAGATTAATCAATGGCTTTACGTAACGGTCGAAATTGACAATACTGCTTTCAAAACCATGAAGAATTAATATTTTCTTCCCTGCATTCCTGTTCCAGCAATAACCTTGTATTGTATTTTTTTCAAATTCAAAACTTAATTTCTCAGCTTTTTCAAAAATCCGTGGAAGCTTTTTTTTGTTTCTATATTGCGGAGTGCAAAAAAGAATAAATGCTTTCTCAGCCGCTTTTCTTTTGGAGATGGTGGAAAGAAGTTTAAATTTTGTCCTAACATATTTTAAAGCCAATCGTTGATTCAACCTCATCAAGTAAAGATATAAATGGAAATTATTATAATAGGTACAGGTAATACAGCAACAGTCTTAGGAAGAAAACTAAAAGCGGCGGGACATACAATTTTACAAGTGTATGGGCGCAATGCAGCAGCAGCCAGTGAACTGGCCTATGAGTTAGAATCAGAATCAACTAACTATTGGAGCGTTGTAAACCGGGAGGCAGAAATTTATATTTTAGCGGTATCTGATATTGCCATTGCCGAATTAGTAAAAGAACTCCGGTTACCCGAAAAAACGATTGTGCATACTGCTGCTTCGGTTTCAAAAAATATTTTAAAAAATTCTACTTCTCATTTTGGTGTATTCTACCCATTGCAAAGCTTAAAAAAAGAAAACCGGCATTCGCCGGAAATACCCATCATTATAGATGCAAGTGATGAAAAAACCTTGCATGTTCTGGAAAATCTTGCTAACACTATTTCTACCACAGTAGCAGAAGCAGATGATATCCAGCGTTTGAAACTTCACTTAGCGGCGGTCTTCTGCAATAATTTTGTAAATCATATTTATGCATTAATGGAAGAATATTGCCATAAAGAAAATTTAAATTTTAGCTTGCTTGTTCCATTAATCCAGGAAACAGCATTGCGATTGACAACCATTTCTCCATCTTCGGTTCAAACAGGTCCTGCCACGCGAGCTGACCAGGCAACCATCGATAAGCATTTGGCATTACTGGCTCCGCATCAACATTTAAAAGACCTATACGAAATGATGACAAAAAGCATCCAACATCATAATTAAGACGTTTCGGCTACTTTTGCAACCGAAAACAGTTTGATGTATAGAATAAAATTCAATTTTGAACAGGCGGGGCTGGAAACTATTACTTTAGAAAATATAGAAGAAGGGCAGAGTATTCTTGAAGTAGCATTAAAGAATGATATTGAACTGCATCATAATTGCGGCGGAGTATGTGCCTGCAGCACTTGTCATGTATATGTAAATAAGGGCGAAGATTTTTTAGAAGAACTCAGCGATAAAGAAGAAGATTTTATTGACCGTGCCGTCAATCCGAGAATAAATTCAAGACTGGGTTGCCAGTGTTTGTTGTTAGAAGGCGACGGTGATGTAGAAGTTACACTACCGGATCAGACGCAATTTTTAGGAGAGTAAATCAATTAGCTAATTTGCTAATTCGATAATGTGCTAATGAGTGTATCCTTAAGTTAAAGAGCAATAAGCATATTAGCCAATAATCATATTAAAAAATGTTACAAACAATTAGCATATTAGCACATTAGCAAATCATCACATTAGCAATATGAATCAATTTGAGCCTCCCATAAACTGGAATGATTATGAAGATATAGCGCTTAAGCTATATGAAAAATTTGGAGATGATTTTAATGAAGGCAAAATATACCGGGTGCGGTTTACTGACATGCTTGAGTGGATTTTAAAACTGCCAAATTTTGTTGGTAAAAGAGAAGAAAGCACAGAGGGACATTTGGAAATGATACAAAGCGCCTGGGTATATGAGTGGCGGGACAGCCAGAAATAAATCCAATATGCAAATTTGCAAATATGCTAATAGTAAAGATTTACACCAAGACAGAACATTAGCACATTTGCATAATTAGCACATCAGCACATTAATACTATGAACGTACTAAAACACTTTCAAAATATCACCACCTTTGTTTTTGATGTAGATGGCGTGCTAACAGACGGAACTGTTTTATTATTAGAGAATGGCATGCAGGCCCGGCAAATGCATGTGAAAGATGGATTGGCGTTACAAATGGCATTGAAGAATGAATACCAGGTTGTGATCATCTCCGGAGGGTATTCAGAGCCTATAACAAAGCGCATGCATTTTTTAGGAATTAATGAAGTTTATCTTGCTATAAAAAATAAAAAAGAATTCCTGACAAACTATTTTGCAGAAAAAAAGATTGATTGGGGCGACGTTTTATTTATGGGTGATGATCTTCCGGACATTCCTGTTTTGCAAACAGTTGGTCTCCCTTGCTGCCCTGCAGATGCTGTGTTAGAAGTTAAAAAAATAGCGAGCTATATTTCTCCCATTAATGGCGGCTACGGTTGTGTAAGGGATGTAGTTGAAAAAGCATTAAAATTAAATGATCATTGGAATTTTGACACAGAAGTAACTTCGAAGTGAAAAGTTCACTCTAAATAAACCGAATGAAATTGATCACTGCATTTTTCCAACTGATACGCTGGCATAATGTGGTGTTTATTATTTTAACACAACTTCTTTTTTATTTCTGTATTTACCAGTCCATTTATTTTTTGAATGAATCTTTGCATCAACTGATCTGGCTGATCATTGCTTCTGTTTTTATTGCCTCTGCCGGTTATATTATCAATGATTATTTTGATTTAAATATTGACCAGGTTAATAAACCAAATAAAAATGTAATTAATAAAGTGATTAACAGGAGATGGGCCATTGTTTTTCACTTAGCATTCAGTGTGGCCGGCCTCGTTGCCACCGCCATTGCAGTATCTTTAAATAAATGGTATCTTATCATTGCAAATTTGGTTTGCATTATTCTTCTTTGGTTATACTCCACTTCGTTTAAGCGTCAGGCAATCATTGGCAATATTGTTATTTCAATTTTAACCGCCTGGACCATTCTAATTCTTTTTTTTGCAAAGGTGCCTTTTAGCGCTGCGTTTGGCGCCAGTGACGCATCAACGATAAAGTTCTTTCGTGTCAGTTTTTTATATGCGGGCTTTGCTTTTATTATTTCACTTATTCGGGAAGCCATTAAAGACGTGGAAGACATGGAAGGCGATAGAAAATATGGTTGCAAAACTTTACCAATTATTGCCGGCGTAACCGCCACAAAAATTTATACAACTGTTTGGATTGTTGTATTAATTGCTTCTGTATCCGTTTTGCAATTATATATTCTTCAATTTGCCTGGTGGTGGGCAGTGTTATACAGTGTTGCTTTTGTTATACTTCCTCTCCTGTATTTATTTAGCAGGCACTATAAAGCAAGGTCCACTGCAGATTTCGGGCAATTAAGCAGCATGACGAAATGGATAATGTTTACAGGGATTTTGTCGATGATCTTTTTTAGAATTTATTTTTAAACATGGCAAAATATATTCTGGCATCCGGCTCACCACGAAGAAAACAATTATTGGAATGGGCTGAAATTGATTTTGAAATTATCACTGAACAGACCAATGAAATTTACCCGGAAAATCTTTCACCCGCAGAAGCCGTTATTCATATTGCAAATAATAAATTAAACGCTGTTTTAAATAAAGTTGAAAAGAATAAAATAGTTATTGCGGCAGATACAGTTGTTGTTTTAAAGGGTGACATCATCGGTAAGCCAAAGGATCAACAAGACGCTTATGCCATTTTAAATACGTTAAGCGGTCAACATCACCAGGTAATTACCGGGGTTGTTCTCGGAAGCGATACAAAAAGAAATTCCTTCACCGACATAACGGATGTAGAATTCCATCATCTTACTAATGAGCAAATAAAATTTTATGTAGATAATTATAAACCGTATGATAAAGCCGGAGCCTATGCTATACAGGAGTGGATAGGTGTGGTGGGCATCAAACAAATTATGGGAGATTTCTATAATGTTATGGGCTTACCCATTAGCAGGGTAGTGAAGGCGTTGAAGGATTTCGAGGCTGTCGATTTTAGTAGATCAAACACTTAACCTTTTTTATTGATTTCTGTAGCAACGGGGTTCTCACCAGTAATTATTAGCACAAAAAAAGTTACATTGATCTAAGTCTTCTTTAGGGGGACAGGGGCGAACATGACTGAAAAACTATTGCAATACATCTGGCAATTTGGTTATTTTAATAACACTGATCTTAAAACGGTTAATGGTGAAAGGATTGAAATTATTCATAGAGGTACAGTCAATACTAACCAGGGGCCTGATTTTTTAAATGCAAAAATAAAAATCGGAAATACGCTGCTTGCAGGGTCAGTAGAACTGCATATCAATACTTCTGATTGGAAAAAACATAAACATAGTGATGACCCGAATTATAAAAACGTAATACTGCATGTAGTGCTCCGCAATGATGAAACGCTTTCTTCTTCCTTACCTGTTTTAGAGTTGCAGTCCCGTATATCAAATTTATTGCTGGAAAAATACCGGCAATTTATGGTGCAACCTGTTTTTATACCATGCCGCAATTCTATTGCAGAAGTACAAGACATTACATGGATGGCCTGGAAAGAAAGATTATTAGTGGAAAGGCTTACAAGGAAATCAGAAAGGATTTTCCAGTTTCTGGGGCAAAACAATCATCATTGGGAAGAAACTTTCTGGTGGTTGCTGAGCCGTAATTTTGGCGGCAAAATAAATGGGGACGCCTTTGAAGAACTGGCAAGATCTATTTCAATAAATATCCTGGCCAAACATAAAGAACAGATACAGCAAATTGAAGCGCTTCTTTTTGGGCAGGCCAACTTACTTTCAAACCATTATCATGACAGTTACGTAAAATTGTTGCAAAGAGAGTATAAATTTTTAGCAGCTAAATTTAACTTAGAGCCGATTCATGCAAGTGTACATTTTATGCGAATGCGGCCTGCCAATTTTCCAACGATCCGGATAGCACAATTAGCCGCATTGATACATCAGTCAAATCATTTATTTTCAAAAATTATTGACACCGAAAATATTAATGAAGTAAGAAACTGGCTGCTGGTAACGGCTAATGATTATTGGCATTACCATTATTTGTTTGATGAATCCGGTGATTTTAAACCAAAAAAAATTGGATCAGATATGGCTGACAGCCTGTTAATAAACACAATCATACCATTATTATTTACCTACGGGCAATATCACCACGATGAAAAATTTAAAATAAAAGCATTGACATGGCTTGATAAAATAAAAGCTGAAAAAAATGTCATCACTTCCGGGTTTCAAAATTTAAATATTATAAGTAAATCAGCATTTGATTCGCAGTCGCTCATTGAATTAAAAAATGAATACTGTAATGATAAGCGCTGTCTGGAATGTGCTATTGGCAGTTCGCTTTTGAAAAACTATTAGTTGTAATTAATGCTGAGATACGGCAATAAATAAATATTGGATATATGCTAAAGGACAATCAAATAAAACTTACAGAGGAAATTATTGAAACAGCATATAGATTGTTAACACATAAACTTGCTCACGGTGGAGTAATAGCCAGAAATGAAAATGCATTTCAACTTGAATTTGGATATATTCTTAAAACCTTAAGGCAATTATATGAATTTCGCCTTATTGACAAATTTCATTTGGAATTTGAAACTTATATACCGTTAACAAAAGAAAGCATTAAGAGTAAATCTGACAGGGCAAGAATTGACTTACTAATAAAATACCAGGACGACAAGAGTTTAACCAGAGCCGCTATTGAACTTAAATTTTTCAAGAAAGAAAGTTACCGGGAACCAAATAATCGGTATGATGTTTTTAAAGACATATCGAACCTTGAATTATATAAACAACATGAAATAGATTTATGTTATTTTATTCTTGCCACTGACCATATTCACTACTATAATCAAAGTATTTATTCAGTAAACACAGCAGACTTTGATTTTCGCAATTACAAAGAATATAAAGCGGGAACTGTTCTTCAATATAAAACTACGAAACCTTATGGACCGCCCGTTACATTGACACAAGACTATATTTTCAAATGGGATAAAATAAACGACTTGCACTTTTTGAAAATAAAAGTTTGATTGATCTTATAAAATAATCTCACTTGCACAATTATCGCACGGTCCTGCATTTTTTAAAACTGCCATTAGCCGCCTGTGATGTAGTTAAAGCCTTGCATGAAATTAGAAAAGTTATGATCAGGCATACAATAAGTAGTCGTGTAATCATAGGATTTAATTTTAAGCAAAACTATAGCATACAACTACAACCTGCAATGAAAATCCTATGTTTAACTACTGCGAAAACCTCCTATAAATATTGTGTAAAATGATACGGAGAAACTACGCGAAATGTGAAAAGTAGGAGGTAAAAAGTCAAATAAGAAAAGTAAAAATGATTAGTTTTTTAGTGTTCCACCTTCAGGTCTGACTTTTGACTTCTCACCTCAGCCCATTCGCCCCAATCAACATTCACTTCAATATCAGGATGAATACTTTGCCGCACAGGGCAGGTGTTTCCGGTATGTTTTAAAATTGTTTTTGTTTTTTCATCCAGGTTTTGCAAATTTTCAGGTAAGTGAAAAAAAAGATTTATGCCACCAATACGTCTCGGATCTGCTTTCATAATTTTTTCTACTTCCACTTTTACACCATCCAGGTCAAATCCAATAGTTCTTGCTTTAATGCCCATTACGGTTATCATACATGTAGCAAGTGATGTGGCCATCAGGTCAGTTGGCGAAAAGCGTTCGCCTTTTCCGTTATTATCTATTGGGGCATCCGTTTCAAAAAAAGAGGAGGAACGAAGGTGAGTGCAGGTGGTTCTTAACTCACCATTATATATTACGGTTGATGTCATTGTTCTTTTTTGCCTAAATTTACGCTAACAACACATCAAACACTGTGAAAAAACTTATTCTGTTCTATCTGTTTATTTTAGCTTCTTCATTTCTATATGCGCAGGATTCCACTCGCAAACGCTCCAGTTCCAGGAACGAGCGCCGCGAAGAAAAACGCATGAAAAGAGATGCCATCATTAAGCAAGAAGAAGAAGGTGTATTGGCCTATAGCAAACAAAGCGTTTTTGGCATACAACTACGCACTAATGGTTACGGTGTTTTTTATGAATTAGGCCGTCCTAAATCACCACGTTTTACTAATCTTTATCTTATAGAATTGACGGAAATAAAACATCCAAAAGAAGATAAAACCACCTCGTCAGACGGCATATTCAGTAACTCGTACACTATTGGCAAGATCAACAATTTCTACCAGGTAAAACTTGGTTTTGGTCAACAATATATTTTTGGACAAAAAGGAAATAAAAACGGGGTAGCTGTTATGGGCATTTACCAGGCTGGTTTATCGTTAGGGTTGTTACGTCCCTATTATTTGGACATCAATCAAAATGGTACTCAACGCTCAATTAAATACGATTCAAAGGATAGCGTAGCTTTTTTAAACAGCAATATCATTGGCAGCAGTGGTTTGGGTAAGGGTTGGGATGAAATAAAACTGAAGCCGGGCATTTTTATTAAAACGGCATTGCGATTTGATTTTGGTCGTTATAATGAAATGGTACAGGCATTGCAGATCGGTCTCAGCGCCGAAGCTTACAGTTCAAAAATTCCCCAGCTCGTTTATACAAAACAAAAACAGATCTTTTTCCAGGGGCATATTGCCTTTGTTTTTGGGCGGAGAAAATAAATGAAAGTATTTTTATTTTGTTAACCCGCCACATAACAGTTTTCAGCTTCTCTTGCAAGTTTACCCTGAGTTGAGCGAAGGGCCTCTTGTACTGTATAACATTGAGCAACATCGTAACTGGTCTCTAACAGGTATGATACAAGTAAGAAAAGTTGACAGTCTATATTGATAGCAGATTTTATGAGCATGAACTGAAACTATAACCATTAACCATGAGCTATTAACCATTGAACTAAGTATGATTGAATTACCCATCACATTTGCAGAGCCGCCCATAAAAAGAACAAAGCCTGATTGGCTTCGGGTAAAACTTCCCATTGGTGAAAATTATAAGCACGTTCGCAACCTGGTTGATACACATAAACTTCATACTATTTGCGAAAGCGGCAATTGTCCAAATATGGGTGAGTGCTGGGGAGCGGGCACAGCAACTTTCATGATATTAGGTAATGTGTGTACAAGAAGTTGCGGATTTTGCGCGGTGGCTACCGGTCGGCCAGAGCCTCTTGACTGGGATGAACCACAAAGGGTAGCAGAAGCTATTTATTTAATGAAAGTAAAACATGCCGTCATTACCTCTGTAGATCGTGATGAAATAAAAGATGGTGGCTCTATTATTTGGAACAATACCATTAAAGCAGTAAAGGCATTGAATGCTGATACAACTCTTGAAACGCTGATCCCGGATTTTAAAGGACAAAAAGAAAATATTCAACGCATTATAGAGGCAGCTCCGGAAGTAATATCACACAATATTGAAACAGTAGAAAGATTAACCAAACAAGTACGCATCCAGGCAAAATATTGGCGTAGCATGGAAGTAATTAAAACCATAAAGGAAGGTGGCATGCGAACAAAAAGCGGTATCATGCTTGGTCTTGGCGAAAAAAAGGAAGAAGTAGTACAAACGCTCAATGATTTAAAAGCTGCAGGTTGTGATGTAGTAACTATTGGTCAATACCTGCAGCCCACAAAAAAACATTTACCTGTTCAACGCTTTGTTCATCCAGATGAATTTGCAGGGTACCGTGAAATTGGATACGAATTAGGGTTGGACTATGTTGAAAGCGGTCCCCTGGTTCGCTCATCTTACCATAGCGAACGTCATTTGATTGCGGGTTATGGAAGGGCTGCCTGGGAAAAAGAAAAAGCAAGCATGATTGCTTAACTTTACGGCATGAGCATAGCGCATAAAATAATTCCACATTATACTTATGATGATTGGGTGCATTGGGAAGGCGTTTGGGAATTAATAGAAGGACATCCAATTGCTATGAGCCCTACACCGATACCTTACCATCAAAGAGTGGCTTCCGAAATCAGAACGGAACTCACATTAGCATTGCGAAAAGCTAACTGTAAGCACTGCCGAGCTTACGATCCATTAGATTATAAAATCACGCATGATACTATTCTGGTTCCGGATATTCTCATTATTTGCGGAGAAGTAAAGAAAAAATATCTTGATTTTCCCCCAACTCTCGTTGTTGAAATTTTATCTCCAGCCACAGCATTAAGAGACCGTCACACAAAACATCAATTATACGAGCAGCAAGGAGTAAAATATTATCTCATTGTAGATGCAGATAAAAAAATAATAGAAGTATATGAACTAATAGGAAATGAATACTCTTCTCTAAATAATCAGGTTTATACTTTTGCGTTAATAGATGGGTGCACAATAACTCCTGATTTTTCGAATATCTTCAACTAATGTTCCGTAAGTTTTTATTGCAATTCTTTTTAAGCACTTGCCTGTTTATTTATTTGCCAACAACCATTTTTGCCCAACTTAAATGGCAGAATGTTGATTCATTATACCAACCACTTCCAAAATCAGTGCATGTATATTTTACGGATCAATCAATAGACACATCTAAATTCAGGGCATTTTATGTAGTCGCAAATTTAAAAGATAAAAACCTCGACTTTACTACGGACACTACGTACAAAAGAAGATTGACACCTTTACAATTTTATGAAAAAAATGAACAGTCGTTAGTGGTTGTAAATGGCACTTTTTTTTCCTTTGAAACGAATGGTAATTTGAATGTAGTTATCAAGGACTCAAAGCTTGTTTCTCTAAATTCAAAGACTACCAGGCATCCTCTTGACACAACCAAAAAAGTTTCACTTTATAGCAGTGCCATCGGTATTAATAAAAAAAGAAAAGCTGATATAGCCTGGATAAAAACAGATACCAGTTTATCCTATGCGAAGGCAGTGCAATTTCCATGTACTCACAAAGGTGGTTTCTTTACCAGGGGTAGAAACAGAGATATAATTGAAGATGTAAATCACGATCCATTTACAAAATGGAATATGTACACAGCTATTGGTGGAGGTCCGGTATTATTGCAAGCAGGAAAAATTAAAATTACGAACGAAGAAGAAAAAATGTTTGCCGGAAAAGCTATCAACGACAAACATCCCCGAACAGCAATGGGCTACACGTTTGATAATAAACTAATAATTTTAGTTGTAGAAGGAAGAAACCCAAATGCCGGCGGTGCTACACTAACGCAGGAAGCGCAGATATTAAAAGACCTTGGCTGTGTGGAGGCATTAAATTTAGACGGAGGCGGAAGCAGTTGTTTATTGATCAATGGAAAAGAAACGATCGCACCCTCGGACAAAAAACAAAGACCTGTGCCTGCTGTTTTTATTATTCAAAACAAAAAAATAAGCTTATGAAAAAAATATTTCTTTTCCTTTCACTATTAATTGCATTTTGCCTCGGATATGGTTTTAACCAGGCGACAAATGAAAATGCCGTCTATCTGCAGCCTAAAAAAAGAGTGACTTCAGTTGGGGGTATTTTTTTTAAATGCAAAGACCCACAAAAAATGCGGGATTGGTATTCCAGGCATCTCGGCCTGCAGACAGATAAATATGGAACCAACTTCGAATGGTACCAGGGTAGCGACAGCACAAAAAAAGGTTTTACGCAATGGAGTCCATTTAAAGAAACCACCAAATATTTTGAGCCTTCAACAAAAGATTTTATGATCAATTACCGGGTTGAAAATATTTTATGGCTGGTGGATCAATTTAAAAAAGAAGGAGTAACGATTGTAGATACAGTACAAGTTTTTGAATATGGAAAATTTGTTCACATCATGGATGTTGAAGGAAATAAGATCGAGATATGGGAACCGAATGACGTGAAGTACGAAAAGCTGGTAATTGGAAGAACAAAATAACTCAAATATTATTTCATTATTTGGAAGTAGAAATTTTTTATTCCCTCAACTCCCAAACCAGTGCGCTGGCACCCAAAATAGCGGCATCGGCTTCTTTCAACTCGCTAAAAACTAATTTTACTTTGTTTTGAAAAATCGGTAGCAGGTTTTTTTCCATATGAATTTTAGTTGGCCCCATAATCAGGTCACCTGCTTTAATAACACCACCAAATAAAACGATCGCTTCCGGTGAGGAAAACATGATGAAGTTGGCCAAAGCTTCTCCTAAAATTTCTCCAGTATAACGATAGACTTCCGCTGCTAACTGATCTCCCTGAATAGCGCAATCAAACACTTTTTTTGCATTAATTTCCTGCGGTTCATAATTTCTCAACAAACTGCTTTCATCAGATTTTGCTAACATTTCCCGGGCGGTTAGGGCAATGCCTGTTGCGGAGCAATAAGCTTCTAAAGAGCCATACATATCAGTTCCCCAATGTTTGCGACCACCCGGCCGAATAGTGGTATGGCCCAACTCACCTGCAAAGCCATCATGCCCGTAAATGAGATGCCCGTTTGCTACTATGCCACTGCCCACACCTGTTCCAAGCGTTATCATAATAAAATCTTTCATACCCCTTGCCGCCCCATACATCATTTCTCCCACTGCTGCTGCATTGGCATCATTCGTTAGCATAGCTGGTAATCCAAATTTCTCTGTCACCAAATCCGTTAATTGAATAATTCCTTTCCAATGAAGATTGGGTGCATATTCAATTGTTCCTTTATAAAAATTTCCATTAGGGGCGCCTATGCCTATTCCTTTAATAGTTTTAGTTTTGGAAGCCGATTGAATAAGTGGCTGGAGCGTGGTGTATAATGCATCAATATAAGATTCTACTGTTGGGTAATCATCTGTTTTTAATTCGCCTTTCTCAATGATCTGGCCACGATGATTAACCAGTCCGTATTTTGTATTGGTGCCGCCAATATCTATTCCTATAGCAAGCTCGTTAGATAGGTCCATGTTATATTCTTTTTATTTGATGATCTACTTTTTAGTAATAAGATCAGGGTCTTCAAATCCCGCCTCCGGTGAAGATGCTAAGGTCTCTAAATCCTCCACGCTTTTTTCATAATCAATTCCCTGTTTTCTTAAAATACCCCGCACTATAAAAGCAAAGAAGGCGAGGTAGGCAAAGCAAACCACGGTCACCCAATAAGATTGATGGATACCAATAACATCTGCAAGCTTGCCTTGTATGGGTGGAATAATACCGCCACCTAATATCATCATAATTAAAAATGCAGAACCCTGTGTAGTATATTTTCCAATCCCTGCAATAGATAAAACGAATATACAAGGCCACATAATAGAGCAAAATAAACCTCCGCTTAAAAATGCATAGACAGCTACTAAACCTGTTGTTTGCGTGCCAATAACCATTGCAATTAATCCAAGCAGACCAAATATCAATAAAGTTTTCGCAGGTTTGTTCCTGCTAATAAAGAAAGCTACAATCTGAATGACCACGCATACGACATAATAATACAAAGGTCTCATGTCGTACTTGGCAATGGTATTAACACCAATGATTATCCCAAAAGCAACCAACGGAACGATTACCTGCAACAACAGTTTTGTATTTTTCGATAAGTTGAATGCAGATATCGCTCCCGCCCATCTGCCTATCATTAAACTTCCCCAATACATAGCAACATAAGGGGTAGCTTCAGATGCCTGCAACTCTCCAAAGCCCGGCTCCTTCATTAAGGCAGTTAAGTTGCTTCCGATAGCTACTTCCACTCCCACATATACAAAAATGGCCAGCATGCCTAAAACCAGTTGAGGGAACTTCATAGCTCCCCATCCATCCGCATTTTTCTTTGCACTCATATTTGCGGCTAATAATCCAATTACTACTACAGCTAATGCGCCTATCAGCCATCTCATTCTATATGCCTCCATTGCATGTCTTTCCACTTCGGGGGCGTTAGTTAAATCAGTTTTATAACTATTAAAAACAGGGGCAAACATGATAATGAGCAGGCCTGTCATAATTATCAGTGTGTATAATGCTTTGTTGGCCTTTTCTGTTTTTTCAACCATAACACCTGCCGGCACTTTTTTTGAAAAATAAAAAAGGGCTGCAGCACCAATAAATAAGCCACCAACACAACTGTACAAGAGAATTACTTTGCCAAGGCTTAATGCCGCAATTTTTTCATCTGTAATAGCTGCTGTTGTCCCAAATAAAGCAAGAGCCACCACAATAGGGCCTATGGTTGTACCAAATGAATTAATACCACCGCCAAGATTTACGCGGCTAGTACCGGTTGCAGGATCGCCCAAAGAAATAGCAAATGGTTGAGCAGCGGTTTGTTGTAATGAAAATCCTAATGCGACAATAAATAAACCAACCAGCATTCCTGCAAATGCATGGGCATTTACGGCAATGATGATGGCGGCTGCACCAAGTGGAGAGAAAAGCAAACGCTAAACAATGCTTTTTTTGTAACCCCACTTACCCACCAGGTCTTTACCACCAAAAGAGCCATAAGCAAACAAGCCCAACGCCCCAATATAATAGGCGGTATAAAAAGCAAAGTCAATCAATTGGCTTTGAAATTGATCCAGTGCAAAATAATGCTTACAGAAAGGAATAAAAACAGAGTTACCTGCTGCAATAAACCCCCAAAAGAAAAAGACAGTTACTAGAGTGCCTAAAGCACCGTAATTAGTAGGTATGGAAGCTGAGCCGCCACGGGCAGCAGTGCTGTGTGTTGCCGTTATTGAACCTGCCATAAGCTTGTTTTATTTTAAAAGAATTTAAAAGGTTGCTCAAAATAAACAGAAATCATCAATACCGGACATAATAATATAATTTGAAAAAAATTCATTATTGAGCATCCTAATAGTGGGCAGTGGGGACACAGCCCACGGCAGCCGCCCCGGTGGGTATCTCCACCAACCGGCGACAATTTGAAATACAACCCGCCTACAGCCAATTCTTAATTGGCAGTGACCGGATAACTTACTAATTTGATATTGGTTATATTAAACTTGTATGGAAATTATTCATGTATCAGCGGAGTGTTATCCGATGGCTAAAACCGGAGGGCTGGGCGATGTAGTCGGTGCGTTGCCCAAATATCAAAATGAATTAGGACATTTTGCAAAAGTGGTTATGCCCATGTACCGCACTAAATTTTTGTATGAAAATGAATGGGAGTTGGTTCACGAAGGCGCACAACAAATGGGCAACCGGTATTTTACTTACGCCGTCATAAAAGAAAAAACCAATAAGCTTGGTTTTGATCTTTACCTGGTGGATATTAATGGATTGCTTGATAGGGAAAAGGTTTATGGGTATGATGATGATACAGAACGTTTTCTTGCATTTGAAATTGCAGTATGCGACTGGATAGCTAAATGGCAGCACAAGCCTGATATTGTTCATTGCCACGATCATCATACTGCTTTGATACCATTTATGCTGAAATACTGCTATGCATTTAATCATTTAGCAGATATACCTACTGTTTTTACCATACACAATGCACAGTACCAGGGTTGGATAGATTGGAATAATTCATACCTGCTTCCTCCTTTCGATTCCTGGAAGTGGGGCCTGCTCGATTGGAACAAAAACATTAACCCCTTGGCCTGTGCAGTAAAATGCGCCTCTAAAGTAACTACTGTAAGCCATAGTTATTTAGATGAATTAAGGGAAGCTGCTAACGGAGTTGAAAATTTAATGCAATATGAACGGGGAAAAAGTATTGGCATTTTAAATGGTATTGATGCAGATGTTTGGAACCCTCAAAAAGATAATCTGATCATAAAAAATTACGATGATCATTTGATAAAAGAAGGAAAGAAGAAAAACAAAAAGGAATTATGTGGCCTGTTTGGATTGGATGTCGATAAACCACTGATTGTTTTTATTGGTCGTTTAGTGGGAGAAAAAGCTGCCGATATTTTGCCGGACGCTATTCGCAATTCTACTTACCATCATCATGGGGGAGCTAATTTTTTAGTATTAGGATCAGGCGATGCAGTGGTTGAAAATAAATTGGATGAATTGACGCAGCAGTTGCATGGCTATGTAAATAGTTACATAGGTTATGATGAAAGCTTAAGTCATTTAATGTATGCCGGTGCCGATTTTTTGTTAATGCCAAGCAGGGTAGAGCCTTGCGGGCTTAACCAGATGTATGCATTGCGATATGGTACTGTGCCAATGGTGAGAAGCACCGGCGGTTTAAAAGATACGGTGAAAGATTTTGGTGACTGGCAGGGATATGGCATAAGGTTCAACCATGCCAGCGTAAATGATATTACTTATTCTGTTGGACGCGCAATTGATCTTTATAATAATAAACGTGATCTGTATAACTGGATGCGCAGGTACATGATGAATATTGACCACTCATGGGATGCATCGGCGGGGGAGTATATTCAGTTATACGAATCATTGACAAAGGTTTAAGTTTTAAGGTTGTCTTGCAATTTCTGTATAGCTCTTTAAATATTTAATGATTGTATTTCAGTTTCATCTTAGAAATTAACGAGGGTCAGAATGCGAAGCGAAGACTTTTCTGTTGTCATCCCGATGAAAGAGGCATCTCAAAGATTAATCATTAAACTTATTGATCTTTGAATTAAATAATTGAACTAAAGGGCTCAATAGAATTACCAATTGATGAAGTGTGCGACGCAACCGGCGGGGATAAGAATTAATAAAGCCCGAAACAAAAAAATCAGCATTATAATTTATAAATAGAATAGTTATGAAAGAGATGTTTTCAGTCATATTAGGTGGCGGTGCAGGCACAAGATTATATCCCTTAACCGCTTCACGGTCCAAGCCTGCGGTGCCCATTGCAGGTAAATATCGTTTGGTGGATATTCCCATTTCAAACTGTTTACATTCCGGCATTTCCCGCATGTTTGTATTGACGATGTATAATTCTGCATCGCTTAACAGGCATATAAAGAACACCTATCATTTTAGTACGTTCAGCAATGCTTTTGTTGATATTTTGGCGGCAGAACAAACCCCTGATAATGCAGGCTGGTTCCAGGGAACGGCTGATGCGGTAAGGCAGGGCCTGCGTCATGTTGCACCTTTTGAAAGTGATTATATATTAATCCTTTCCGGGGATCAGCTTTACCAGTTAGACTTCCAGGAAATGCTAAATTCACATAAAGATTGGGGGGCTGATATTACCATTGCCTCCATTCCGGTTGCAGAAAAAGAAGCATCAGAATTTGGCATTTTAAAAACCGAAGGCTCTTTTATTACTTCGTTTGTTGAAAAACCAAAAACAGGTTTGGATGAATGGGTAAGTGACACAGGTGATGAAATGAAAAGTAAGGGAAGAGTGTACCTCGCGTCCATGGGCATTTATATTTTCAACAGGAAATTGTTATTTGACCTGCTGCAAACTGAAAAAAAGGACGCGGCAGATTTTGGAAAAGATATAATTCCGCAATCCATTGGCAAATACAAAGTAGCCTCTTATCAATACGAAGGTTATTGGGAAGACATAGGAAATATCCAGGCTTTTTTTGATGCCAACCTGGCCTTAACGCAAGACCTGCCTTCATTTAATTTATTTGATAATGATAAGCTTATTTATACCCGTGCCCGCATGTTGCCTCCCGCAAAAGTCAGTAGTACTACTTTAATAAAAACCATTGTTGCAGAGGGTTCAATAATTAATGCATCAAAAGTTGAAAATTCAATCATTGGCATTCGCTCACGGATTGGTCATGAAACAATTCTATCCAGTACTTATTTAATGGGTAATGATCACTTTGAAACACTCGCGGAAATCAATCATGATGTTGACACCGGGCTTCCATTGTTAGGCATTGGGCAACGTTGCCATATTGTAAGGGCTATCATTGACAAAGATTGCAGGATAGGCGATGATGTAAAAATAATGGGGGGGTCTCATCTACAGGATGGAGACCATTCACTGTTTACTATTAAGGATGGAATTGTAGTAGTGAAAAAAGGGGCCGTCCTACCAAATGGTTTTACTATTGGGGTTTAGTTTTTTCATACGCATCCCACCATTTTTTTTACGTATGTAATTAAAATACTTCACCAAGCATTTCTTGTTAACTTTCAACCATCAAAAAAAACTAAAGATTGCTTATGGAAGCCACATCTTTAACAACCGTTAAAACTAAAGCCCCGAAAAAACCTTTTCTAAACTTCCGGCAACTTGTAAATATGAGTTTTGGATTCTTCGGAATTCAATTTGGATTTGCTTTACAAAATGCCAATGTAAGCCGCATATTTCAAACGCTGGGCGCTGAAATAGAAGATATTGGTTTTTTATGGCTGGCAGCACCAATTACAGGGCTTTTAATTCAGCCGATTGTGGGATATTTAAGCGATCGTACCTGGCATCCTTACTGGGGCAGGCGTCGCCCATTTTTCTTTATTGGAGCAATACTGGCCACGATTTCTTTGTTTGTAATGCCTAATTCTTCGGTGTTGATTATGGCCGCAATAATGTTATGGATTTTAGATGCTTCAATAAATATTTCCATGGAGCCTTTTAGGGCTTTTGTTGGCGATAAACTTCCGGATGAGCAACGTACCCAGGGATTTGCCATGCAAACATTTTTTATAGGCGTGGGTGCGGTAATTGCATCCTTATTACCTTACATTTTCACCAATGTATTCGATGTGAGTAACACCGCTGCGGAAGGAATTATTCCAGATTCAGTAAAATATTCTTTTTATATAGGTGGCGTCGTTTATCTTTTATCAGTAATGTGGACGGTATTTACAACAAAAGAATTTCCGCCGGAAAATATAAAAAAATGGGAGGAGGAGAAGCTTAAATCAAGCGGACTCATTAATGGTTTAAAAGAAATTGTTACAGGGATTGGCACCATGCCAAAAACGATGTTGCAGTTGGCATTTGTTCAGTTTTTTACCTGGATCGCTTTTTTTGCCATGTGGATTTACACTACTTCCGGGGTTGCTGAAAATGCTTATGGCACTACCGATACACAATCAAAAAATTACCAGGACGCAGGGGATTGGGTAGGTGTGATGTTTATGGTTTATAATGGTGTATCGGCTTTGGCAGCTTTTCTGCTTCCAATATTAGCGGCAAAAACAAGCAGGAGATTTACCCATATGCTTTGCCTTATTCTCGGGGGCATTGGCTTGATCTCTATTTTTTTTATAAAAGATAATCAATTGTTACTATTGCCGATGATACTTATTGGATTGGCCTGGGCATCAACGTTAACCATGCCATACGCCATGTTAGCAGGTGCATTGCCCGGCGAAAAAATGGGTTTTTACATGGGAGTATTTAATTTTTTTATTGTAATTCCGCAAATTGTGGCCGCTTCTATACTTGGTTTTTTTGTAAAAGAAATTTTTGATAGCCATAGTATTTATGCGCTTGTAATTGGTGGGACTTCAATGATTATTGCCGGCTTTTTAAATTTTATTGTAAAAGATACCAGGCATGAATCAGCAGCAGAAATAATTGAGGATACCATGATGTCTGAAAAAACGCCAACTGCATACTCATGAAAAAACTATTTTTTTTATCTGCATTTATTATTTTTTCATTTGCCGCATTTACGCAAAATGAAATCAATGTTTATCCTACACATTGGTGGACTGGAATGAAAAATAACAGACTGCAATTGATAATCCATAGCAATGCTAACAATATTGCAGTGGATCAATTGGTGCTTCGTTCTTCCAGTAATGATGTAAAAGTGGTCAAGGTTCATAAGCCACAAAATCGTCATTATATTTTCGCTGACCTGGAGATTTCAAGATCGGCAAGGCCACAAAAAGTGAAATTTTCTTTTGGTGGAATCATTCCAAATGAATGGACATCTTTTGAATATGAACTAAAACTCCGTAGTAACGAAAACGGTAAAACAAGAATAAAAGGAGTGACCTCTGAAGATTTTATTTACCTGATCATGCCAGACCGTTTTAGCAACGGAGATCCTTCAAACGACCGCATTCCGGGTATGCGGGACCAATCCCTTAACCGCGACACTATTTTTGAAAGGCACGGAGGTGATCTCAAGGGCATTCAAAATAAACTGGATTATTTGCAGGAGCTTGGTGTGACGGCACTTTGGCTAAATCCTGTTATTGAAAACGATATGCCGAATAGAACTGAGCATGGCTATGCATTTACAGATCATTATAAAATTGACCGGCGCATCGGAGGGGAAAAAGCTTATCATGATCTGATCAACGAACTTCATAAAAGAGGAATGAAGATCATCCAGGATGCAGTTTACAACCATACCGGTATTGAGCATTTTCTTTTCAGGGATATGCCGGATAGCACATGGTTTCATAGATGGTCAAAATATACAGGCACCACATACAAAGAGCAGCCGTTGTTTGATACGTATTCATCTGCTACTGATAAAAAATTAATGAGCGATGGGTGGTTCGTTCCTTCCATGCCTGATATAAATCACAACAATTCTTTTTTTGCTAATTACTTGATTCAACATGCTATTTGGACAACAGAGGAATATGGTTTGGATGGGTGGCGCATTGATACTTATGCTTACAATGACCTGGATTTTATGAATCGCTGTAATAAGGCATTGCTGGATGAATACCCGAAACTGCATTTGTTTGGAGAAACCTGGGTGCACGGCGTAATTAACCAGGCATATTTTACTGAAAACAAATTGAACATTCCTTTTAAAAGTAATCTTCCCGCTGTAACGGATTTCCAAACACACTTGTATGGCATTCTCCCTGCATTGAAAGAACCGTTTGGATGGACAGAAGGAGTGAATAAATTATACACTACGCTGGCTCAGGATGTTGTTTATAAAGACCCGATGAAGCATGTAAACTTTTTAGACAACCACGATAAGACGCGTTTTTTTTCGGAGATTGGGGAAGATTTTCAAAAATATAAAATGGGCGTAGGTTGGTTGCTGACCGCGAGAGGTATTCCACAATTGTATTATGGAACTGAAATTTTAATGAAGGGTGTCTCCAATCCTGATGGATGGGTGCGCCTTGATTTTCCAGGGGGCTGGGAAGGAGATAAACAAAATAAATTTGATGCAACGGGCAGAACAGCGCAGGAAGTCGAGGCTTTCAATTTTATGAAGGCGATTGCCAATTACAGGAAAAAATCTTCAGCACTTAAAACCGGTAAGTTGATGCAGTACGTACCGGAAGATTGGGTGTACACATATTTTCGGTACGATAACAAGCAAACTGTAATGGTGGTGATGAATACAGCCAATGAAGAAAAAACGATCAGGCCGGAGCGGTTTCGGGAGCGCACCGCAGGTTTTACAAAAGCAAAAAATATCACAGCTGACTGGACGGCTGATTTAATGGTAAAAGAATGGAAAATACCGGCTAAGACGATTTGGATTTTAGAATTACGGCCCATCTAAATCCTCCCCGAAGGAGACATCGCTACACACAGGGCAGGCTTGTGAACGATTCTTTATGAATTAAGGACATCAATGAAAACTATAAGCGTTCTTATAAAATTTTAAAACTCATTTTATAAAAAATACACAACCTGATATTATTCGTTACGAAGACCAAAACTTTGTTGACACTTCCAAAGCAGTATGGAATTATTCTATTTTATATGATGATGATATTGAAACTTTTAAAAACGGAACTCACTATACTTTATATAAAAAATTTGGCTCAAGACCGCTGTCTGTATTGGGTAAAGA
>MWVW01000103.1_pt1 | contig 21854 bp, 13 predicted proteins | sample 1047191 | NCBI WGS metagenome assembly MWVW01 (sample SAMN06349985, study PRJNA376086) | soil metagenome | isolation source: MtG22-5 sample Antarctic (ecotone) | place: Antarctica
GAATATCAGTATGCCCGGTTGGGGAAAAAACTAAATGAGTATAATATCAAACGTTACAAGCTCACTTATTTTCCAACTGTTGCACTGGCCTCTAACTATACACTACTCAGGCAGTCTGATAAGTTCGGATTCGGCGGCGACTGGAATCCAAGCTCACAAATAGGTTTGCGTGTATCTGTACCAATCTTTGATGGGTTTGCACGTGCTGCGCGGGTGCACAGAGCCAGATTACAATTAGAACAAACAGAAAACAGGTTGGATGATCTGGAACAAACGATAGACCGGGATGTACAGCAAGCCACCAACAATTACATAAGTGCATTGGGCACACTGGACAACCAAAAACGCAATATGGAACTGGCAGAAAAAGTGTACAGCCAAACAAAAAAGAAATATGAAATAGGAACCGGTTCTACTACGGAAATCAATAATGCAGATGCAGAGTTGCGCCTGGCCCAGTCAAATTATATAAATGCCCTTTACGATGCCATTATATCTAAAATAGATTTTTTGAAAGCAACCGGTAACCTGCCGTGACAATCCGGATGTATAAATCAATAAAATGAAAAAAAATATTTACGGAATACTATTAATGAGTTTGATCGCTGCATCCTGCGGCAGTGGCAAAAAAGATAGCGTTTCCATTATCACAGATAAAAAAGTGGAACTGCAGGAACTCAAAGCTGAACAAAAGAAAGTCAATGAACAAATTACCAGGCTTGAATCAGAGATTGCGAAAGCCGAGCCGGGATCAGTATCTACCACGGCAAAACTGGTAACTGTATTACCGATATCCACTCAAAATTTTAATCATTATATAGAGTTGCAGGGAAAGATTGATGCGGAAAATATCGCTTATGTAACGCCACGTGGCGGCCCCGCGCAAGTGAAGGCAGTATATGTGAAGAGGGGGGATTTTGTCAAAAAAGGTCAATTGTTATTAAAATTAGATGATGCTATAGTACGTAGCCAAATGGCGCAGGTTCAATCACAACTTTCATTTGCACGTGACCTTTATCGGAGGCAACAAAATCTATGGAAAGAAGATATCGGTACAGAAGTGCAGGTGATTTCGGCGAAAAACAATGTTACTTCACTTGAAAGACAATTAGCCACACTCAGGGAACAGGCTGCTTTTGCCAATGTACGTGCTGAAATATCAGGTGTAGCAGATGAAGTGAATATAAAAGTTGGTGAAACTTTCACGGGAGCCCCGATGCAGGGAATTAAAATAGTTAATACCGCCAGCCTGAAAATAACTACTAATATTCCTGAAAACTATGTTACTAGAGTACGCCGCGGTTCGCCGGTACAGGTAGTGGTTCCTGATTTAAATAACCGTGTTATCAATTCGTCAGTGTCACTGATCAGCCAGGCTATAGATCCTAACACCCGGGGCTTTATCGCGGAAGCCCGTATTCCTTATGATGTAAGTTTAAAACCCAACCAGGTGGCTCAAATGAAGATACTTGATTATTCAGCTCCTAATGCTGTGATCATACCGGTGAACGTTGTACAAACAGATGAAAAAGGGAAATATGTATACATCATGGAAAATATAGCTGATAAGTCAGTGGCGAGAAAACGCCAGGTGCATATAGGTGAATCGTATGGCGGCGGTATAGAAATCAAAGTGGGCCTAAAAGCCGGCGATATGCTAATTACAGAAGGTTTTCAAAATCTGTACGAAGGGCAAACCATTAGCATTGTTGGAAGTAACCAATAAACCTGAAATTAAAATACCGGAAAAAACGGGATGTATATTATTTGATTGTTGAATAAAGTTCTAAAAGTAAAAGTGTGCGACGCAAGAGACGCTGAAATGAATTGGCAAAGCTGGTTACAAAAATCAAAAGATGAAACTAACAGAAGGATTGAAAAACAGGATCAAGGAATTCAAACCAACAAGCTGGGCTGTTGATAACACCACTGTTATTTATATCATTGCCATACTCATTACACTTTATGGTCTGAATAAATTCAATACAATGCCGAAGGAACAATTCCCTGACATTGTTGTGCCTACAATTTCCATTTCCACGGTGTATGTGGGCAATTCGCCAAAAGACATAGAAAACCTGGTAACGAGACCCATAGAAAAACAAATTAAATCTATAAGTGGTGCTAAAGTCAATAAAGTCAATTCTGTTTCACAACAGGATTTTTCCCTGATCATTGTGGAGTTTGATACAGATATCAAAACTGATATAGCCAAGCAAAAAGTAAAAGATGCGGTGGATAAGGCAAAGACTGACCTTCCCAACGATCTTACTTCGCAACCGGATGTACAGGAATTCGCTTTTAGCGAAATGCCCATCATGTTTGTAAATGTCAGCGGTGAATATGATGCGATTAAGTTGAAACAGTTTGCAGATAAGATGCAGGACCGCTTTGAAGAATTGAAAGAAATAACAAGAGCTGATGTTGTAGGTGCACCGGAAAGAGAGATACAGGTAAATGTGGATCCATACAAAATGCAGGTGGCAAAGGTTTCTTTTTTGGATATTGAAAATGCCATCAGTCGCGAAAACAGGGACATCAGCGGCGGGCAGGTGGAAGTGGGAAGCATGAAGCGCACATTACGTGTTAAAGGCCAGTTTCTTTCTTCTTTGGATATGCAGAATATTGTTATCAAAAACATACAGGGCGCACCCATTTATCTTCGTGACATAGCACAGTTAAGAGATACTGTAAAAGAAAAAGAAAGCTATGCACGACTGGATGGAAAACCTGTGATAACGCTCAATATTGTAAAACGCTCAGGTGAAAACCTGATCAATGCAGCCGATAATATAAAAGCAGTAGTGGAAGATATGCGTGCCAGGGAAGAGATTCCGCCAAACCTGCGTGTTGAGTTTACCGGCGATCAGAGTGTGCAAACCAAAACTTCTTTTAATGAGCTTGTAAATACCATCATCATAGGATTCGTGTTGGTACTGCTGGTGCTCATGTTTTTTATGGGTGTTACCAATGCATTCTTTGTAGCCTTATCAGTACCATTGAGTGTATTTGTGGCATTTCTTTTTTTACCGGTAGCTGACTTTATAGTAGGCAATAACGTTACGCTCAACTTTATAGTTCTATTTGCACTTTTATTCGGGCTGGGGATCATAGTGGATGATGCTATAGTAGTGATTGAGAATACACACCGCATTTACAAAAATGGCAGGGTGCCTATTGTGCGCTCTGCAAAAGAAGCGGCCGGGGAAGTATGGGTTCCTGTACTTGCCGGTACACTTACTACTTTGGCACCTTTCTTCCCATTGCTGTTATGGAAAGGGCTGATCGGAAAGTTTATGATTTACCTGCCCACGATGCTGATACTTACCCTCGCAGCGTCATTGATTGTGGCTTTTATCTTTAATCCTGTATTTGCTGTGAGCTTTATGAAACCTGAGGGCAAAGAACATGAAATGCCAAAAAAGAAATTATTTACCAGGTGGTGGTTTTGGGCCGGTATTGGATTTGGTTTTTTATTTCACTTAGCAGGATGGCATGGCTTGGGCAATTTTCTGATTTTCCTTTCCCTGTTAGCTATACTGAATGTTTTTGTATTTAGGGATTTGATTTATAAATTTCAACACCGTGTACTTCCATGGTTAATGAGCCATTATGAAAATTTATTGCGATGGTCCTTGAGAGGGAAAAGGCCGGTATGGCTGCTGGTAGCTTTATTTATACTCTTTCCTGTTTCATTAGGTATGCTATTCCTTCGAGGCAATGGGCAAACCTTTTTCCCGAGGGGCGATCCGCATTTCATTTATGTATATTTAAAAATGCCTGTAGGTACTGATATCGAGTATACAGATTCTGTGACACAGGTCCTTGAATTAAGAGTATATAAGGTATTGGAAAAAGAAAAACCTGGCACAGAAGGTTCAATTGTAGAAAGTATAATAGCCAATGTAGCTGTGAGTGCCAATAATCCCAGGGATAATAACAGAAGTGTGCAACCCAACCTGGGGCGGATACAGGTATCTTTTGTTGAGTTTGAAAAACGTAAAGGCAAAAGAACAAAACCTTATCTTGATGCCATTCGTGAATCTACAAAAGGAATTGTAGGTGCCGAAATATCAGTAAACCAGGAAGATGGCGGGCCGCCTACTGACCCTCCGGTAAATGTAGAAGTGATCGGTGATAATTTCGAGTCTATTTCAAAAGTAGCTAATGATCTCAAAAATTATATTGATACAAACAAGGTAGAAGGAATTGAAGCGCTCAATATGGATGTGGATGTAAACAATCCGGAAATATCTGTTACTGTTGATCGTGAAAAAGCAATGACAGAAGGAATAAGCACGGGTCAGGTGGGCATGGAGATACGGACTGCAGTGTTTGGTAAGGAAGTGAGTAAATTGAAAGAAGGAGAAGATGAGTATAAAATTCAATTGCGCTACAATGACCTTATACGCAATAATATCACAGACCTTATGAACATGCGGGTTACATTTCGTGATTTTAATACAATGGCTATCAAACAAATTCCTTTAAATGCAATAGCAACTATTGACTATACAAATACATCAGGCGCTATACGACGAAAAAATCTGAAGAGAACCATCCAGCTACAATCAAATGTGCTCGTTGAAACAAAAACAGCAAAAATCAATGAAGACCTGGCTTTGAAGATTGACGATTTTAAAACACGAACCAAGATACCACCTGATGTAACCGTCCGGCAGACCGGCGTAAGTGAACAACAACAGGAGACTATGGCCTTTTTAGGAAATGCATTGTTGATTGCGCTCTTACTGATATTCCTGATACTGGTGATGCAGTTTAATTCTATGAGCAAACCTTTTATAGTGCTTACTGAAATATTTTTTTCCATTATTGGTGTGCTGATCGGTTATGCGCTGACAGGAATGACTATCGCCACCATTATGCTTGGCGTAGGTGTGGTGGGTCTTGCAGGTATTGTGGTGAAGAATGGAATATTGTTAATTGAATTTACTGATGAATTGCGTGGCCGGGGCATGCGCACAAGAGAGGCAGCTATACAGGCGGGTAAAATCAGGATCATACCCGTGCTGTTGACAGCGTTAGCGACAATGCTTGGATTGTTGCCACTGGCTGTAGGGTTGAATATTGATTTTGAATCTCTGTTCACTAATCTGAATCCTCATCTCTTTTTTGGTGGAGACAGTGTTGTATTTTGGGGACCTCTTTCGTGGACCATTATATTCGGATTGATCTTTGCTTTCTTTCTTACCCTGGTGATGGTGCCCAGCATGTACCTGATTGCAGAGCGTTTGCGAAGACCAATGAGTAAATTCTACGGAACAAAATTCGTGGCGCTGCTTGGTTTTTTGGGGCCGCTATTTTTTATCATGGTAGGGATCATGTATGGCGTACGAAAAATTCAAAACAAACCGGTTTGGACAGGACAGTTGAAAACAGCACCTTTGCAAAAATTATTGAGCACATAAAATAACAGACAGGAAATTAACGGCAGAAAGGTATCGGTCACGCAATGGCGTGACCGTTTGCATTTATTACTATTGAGGAGCATGTTCCTCACCTGTTCTTAATATTAATTTTTTTGTTTAAAGCTTTTACGTTTTTACGAACATTTTACTGAACAATATTGCAATTATTGAGTTTTAAATTTTCGACCCAAAATTGCACATAATGATTGTTAGTGTTTTATGCAATTCAAAACCGTAATGCAAAAAATCACGTAAGTAACACAAAATAGTTTGTCTCACCCTTAAACATTTATCTATGGATCAGCAATTAGCTGTTCAAACAAACGGCACGGAAGAGGCCTTACTCGCTCAGCGGGTAAATCGCCGGAAATTTTTAAAATTCTCGGGTATTACTGCTGCATCTGCAGCTCTTGTTATTGTTGGTTGTGATAAAGATGACAATGATAATGATGGTGTAAACCTGGGCAGTGGCGATACAGGCGTATTGAATTACGCTTTCGCACTGGAGCAGTTAGAGGCAGCCTTTTACATACAAGTGATGGCTACCCCCTATAGTGGTATCACTGCAATAGAATCTGAATATTTAAAAGATATTCGTGACCACGAAATAGTTCACCGTGAATTTTTCAGAACTGTATTGGGAAGTAATAAAATTCAGGACCTGGAAGTAAACTTCAGCGCTATCAACTTTAGTAGCCGTGCAAGTGTATTAGGTACTGCAAAAGCTTTTGAAGACTTGGGGGTATCCGCTTATAACGGCGCCGGTAAATTATTGACCAGTGCTGTAAACCTGGGATTAGCCGGTAAAATTGTTTCAGTAGAAGCAAGACACGCAGCTATTATTCGTGACCTCCTCGATCCTTCATCAGGTACAGCCTTTGCAAACAGTGAAGTTGTTAATGCTCAGGCGTTAGATGTATCCAGGAGCCCTAATGAGGTATTGTCCATCGCTTCTGCATTTTTGAAAACAAAAATTAACGCAAGTAATCTTCCAACCTCTTAAATCCAAACACAATGAATTTACAAAACATATTAACAGAAATAGAAAATGTGGATCCAGAGGTTTATGATCGTCTGGATACCAGAAGAAATTCGATGAAACGCTTTGCCTTTGCAGGTAAGGTATTAGCCGCTGCGGCAGTGCCTTTTGCATTTGGCAGCATGTTCAAAAAAGCATATGGACAAACTAATGCAGAAATTGTAGGTGTATTGAATTTTGCACTTACACTTGAGTATCTGGAATCTGAATTTTATAAAGCAGGTGTGAGTTCTGCTGCTGCTGCTACAGCTTCAGCTTCAGACAAAGCAGCATTAACACTCATCAGAGACCATGAAATTGCACACGTTGCATTTTTAAGAACAACAATTACCAGCCTTGGTGGATCGCCTGTAACACTTACTGCAGCCAGTTTTGACTTTAGTGGTGGTAATGGAAGTGGCACCGGTCCTTTCGCAACAGCTTTTACCAATTATAGCGTATTGCTGGCAGCTGCACAGGTTTTTGAAGACACAGGAGTAAGAGCTTATAAAGGTCAGGCTGATAAGTTGATGAGCAATAACGATGTGTTGACAGCAGCTTTACAGATACATTCTGTAGAAGCCAGACATGCTGCAAAATTGCGTCAGATGCGCCGTTCCTTGCCCGCAGCAACCAGCCTCATACCCGCAGGTACTACATTACAGCCATGGATTACTTTGAACCAAAGTGGAATTGATGCAGGCGCAGCAGCTAATGCAGCAATTCAGCCAAGTTATAATGGTGAAGAACTAACTACCCAGGCAGGAGTAAATATAGTAATGACAGTAGGTGGTATTTCTATTGCAGCCAACGAAGCATCTGAAGCATTTGATGAACCATTGACAATGGCTCAGGTATTGACGATTGTAGATCCATTTATCAAATAAAAATAATCAGATCATTGATAACAGAGTGATGCAGAAAATGCATCACTCTTTTTTTTGAATTTTTGTATGTGCCTGTTAAATTCTATCTCTTCATATTTGACAGCAGTATAAATATTTTCTAAACAGCGTCACAAATGCGACGTTGTAATAGCTAATAATTAGAACACTTTCGTTTCGCCAATTTAGAACACTTTCGTTTCGCCAATTTTTTTACCATCCGCATCAAGCTCCACTACTTCATATCCCAATTTTTTTATGCCTTCCAGTATCCTTGCTTTATCGCCTACCAGTAAAATATTTAACTTATCAGGCTTAATATATTTATTGGAACTGGCTTTCAACTGTTCCTTTGTTATACTCTTTAAAATATTGTTTTGTTGTACTATATAATTCTCCGGCAGGTTATAATCTAAAATGCGACCAATGAAAGCTGCCTTTTGAAAACCGGTTTCATACCTACGGGCATCACTCTGTGCAATAGCGCTTTTCATAAAGTTTACTTCTTCCTGGTTAGGTCCGGATTGTAAATAATCTTTTACATCTTTCATTATTTCTACCAAAGCGCTATCTGTAGCATCTGCTCTGATGCCTGCATTGAATTCAAAAACTCCGGAATACTTATCTCCTGAAAAACCACTACTAGCGCCATAAGTCCAGCCCTTATCTTCGCGAAGCTTGAGATTGAGACGGCTATTAAAATTTCCTCCTAGTGCATAATTTGCCAGGTTTGCTTTATAATAATCGCCTGTAGCATCATATTTTAACCCTGTGGCATAGCCTACCCTGAAGGCAGATTGCGCAGCCTTGGGCACATCTACCATAAAAACCTTTGTTTTGCCAACAACAGGCATAGCTTCTACCTTAGGCAAGGTTATTTTTTTCTTTGGTAATTTATTCAGAAAAGTCAGTTTGGGAAGTATCTCCTCCTGTCTGATATCTCCTACTACCACCACTTTAGCATCCTGTGATGTCATGTAATTATTGTAATAGTTATTGATATCATCCAATGTCATGTTCTTTACGGTTTCTTCTGTACCTTCTTCATCTACACCCAAAATATTTGTTGGTCCGAAATTTAATTTCGCAAATACGGCATCAGCTACTGCCTCAGGTTGGGCCTTCTGCAACTTGAAGGATTCAAGCTTTTGTTTTTTAATGCGGGTGAAGGCATCATCTTTAAAAAGGGGATTGAACATTCGCTCCTGTAAAATACTCAGTGTGGCGTCAAGATTCTTTTTTAAAGATTGCACAGTAAAACTGATACCGTCAATTCCGCTGTTCACAGAAACTGAACTCCCTAATTTTTGTAATTCCACTGCTATTTGTTCTGCAGTATAATTTTTTGTGTCCTCATTCATCATGTTGGCAAAAAAAGCTGCCTGTCCCGCTTTAGAAAGATTGTTCGCCTGCAATAAATGACCTCCGGGGATGGTTATGGAAAGTGTGACTGTTGGAATTTCTGTATTTTGGGTTCCTATTACACGGGCTCCGCTAAGCATATCCTTCCTCCATATTTTTGGCACTTTAACAACAGGATTAGGTCCGTTGCCAGGTATTTTTTTGCGATCAAAATTGTCTTTTCCCTTTTCATATTTTAATCCGTTATACCCATAATCAGGACGAACATATTTGGAAGTATCAAGAATATAATTATCAGTACTGGCAATAACAGCTTCCTGGCTCTTGGGCACTACGCTCAAAATCACAGCTCCTTTATTTTTTAAGTAGTTATTGTATACTCGCATTACATCCTGTTTTGTAACAGCGTTATATTCTTTTATTAATTCACCAATCTTGTTTGGATTTCCTGTCAGGTATTGAAACTGTGCCAATTGAGACGCTTTGCCGGAAACGCTTTGTAATCCATTTATCAATTGAGATTCATATCCTCCCTTAAACTTAACAATGTCCTCATCTGTAACACCTCGCAATTCAAATGAATCAAGAGAAGAGCGAAAAAGTTTTTCCATATCACCCAGTGTTTTACCGGGGAAAGGCACAATAATAAAATGAAACTCACCTGCCAGTTCAGATAAAGAACTGAACACATTAGCTTGAAGGGCCAATTGTTTTTTGGTAAGCTGTTGATACAGTACAGAATTTCTTCCCTGGCCCAATACCTGTGCAAGGCAAGCCAATGCAGCCCTGTCTTTGTGAAAATCCGGAACTGTAGGATAAACTACGTTGAGCATGGGCAGTTTTGCATAATTATCTACATAAGAAACATAACGATTATTTTCTATGGCCGGTGAAGGGAGTGATAAAGGTTTTACTTCAGGCCCCCGGGGAATAGAACCAAAATATTTTTCAACAAGCTTTATTACTTCGGCAGCTTTTACATCGCCACCTATGGTCAGAGCTGCATTATTAGGCCCGTACCAGTGAAGAAAAAAGTTTTTAAGGTCATTAACATCCACACGATTGAGATCTTCTACATACCCTATCGTTAACCAGGAATAAGGGTGACCATAAGGATACAGGTTTTTCGAAATATTTTCAAAGCGTTGCCCATAAGGCACATTATCATAGTTTTGCCCACGCTCATTTTTTACTGTAGAACGCTGTACTTCAAACTTTCGTTGGGTTACAGCATCAAGGAAATAACCCATACGGTCTGCTTCCAGCCACAGCATTTTTTCCAATTGATTAGCAGGAACAGTTTGGTAATAATTGGTACGGTCTCTATTAGTACTTCCATTTAGTGTACCACCTGCAGCTGTGACTATTTTCAAATGTTGCTCATCTGCTACATTATCGCTGCCCTGGAAAAGCATATGTTCAAAAAAATGAGCAAAACCGGATTTTCCCAACTCTTCGCGGGCTGAGCCTACATGATAAGTTACATCAACATGTACTACAGGATCGCTATGGTCTTCATGTATAATGACGGTTAAGCCATTGGGGAGCACATACTTTTCGTAGGGAATAACCAACTCACTTCCTTTTTTGATCACTTTTTCTACCAGCCTGACCTGAGCGAATATTATAATATTAAATAAGAATAAAGTGCCGGTCAGCACAATCAGTTTTTGTTTCATTATTAAAATGGAATTTTTTGTTTTAGACAGGATGGCAAAATAAGGTAAAAAGGCGGGATGCTAATTGCCATTTATCAATTTTTTTAAGGCTTACGGGCTTAAAAATTCTTAGTATTTTTCAAAAAAAAATCAGACATGAATGAATATACAAGGCGTACTCATGAAATAGATTATCATATACTTGGCGAGGAAATGCAATGCGTTGAGATAGAACTGGATCCCAATGAAACAGCCGTGGCTGAAAGCGGCTCTTTCATGATGATGGATGATGGTATACATATGCAAACAATTTTCGGTGACGGCACCGGGCAGGAGAAAGGGTTTCTTGGAAAACTGATGTCAGCCGGAAAGAGAGTATTGACCGGTGAAAGCCTGTTCATGACAGCTTATACAAATACCGGACAGGGGAAAAAAAGAGTTTCATTTGCTTCACCATATCCAGGCAAGATCATCCCGCTGGATTTGGCTGATCTGGGCGGGAAAATGATCTGCCAGAAAGATGCTTTTTTATGTGCAGCAAAGGGTGTGCAGGTTGGTATAGAATTTCAACGCAAGCTGGGCACCGGGCTATTTGGGGGTGAGGGATTTATCATGCAAAAGTTAGAAGGCGATGGACTCGCTTTCGTGCATGCCGGGGGGCATATAATAGAAAAAACATTACAACATAGTGAGTTACTAAAAATTGATACTGGTTGTATAGTAGCTTTTACCCCCAGTTGTGATTATGATATTCAGTTTGTTGGCGGTATTAAAAATACGATTTTCGGAGGTGAAGGTTTATTTTTCGCCACCTTGCGTGGACCGGGCAGGGTCTGGATACAATCGCTGCCGATCAGCAGGCTTGCCGGGCGGATATTGCAATATGCTACTTTCAAACGGAAAGACGAAGGCTCACTCCTGGGTGGATTGGGCAATGCAATTGATGGAGACGGGTGGTAAAATAATTTTGTCGGATTACCTGCTTCACTCTAAATCAGAGGCTTATTTCAGCGAAAGAATATGATAAAAAAAGCTGCTAGCAATCATCCTAGTTATTGAAAATCAGCTTTAAAATACATAGTTTTCACACTAATATAAAATTGGAAAGGTATTTGCCTTATGTGGCCAATTGTTATAAATCAGGCCATTTATGCATCCTAAAATCCTATTGGTAGACGATAACGTAGACCTGCTTATGATCACCCAAATCATTTTAAAAGGGCAGGGTTGCGAAACAGTAATTGCACTTTCGCTGGAAGAAGCAGAACGTAAAATTAAAATACATCAGCCTTCTCTTATTTTATTAGATATATGCGTCGGTGATGAAGACGGTCGTATTTTCTGCCAAAATTTAAAATTAGATCCTGATACGAATAATATAAAGATCATACTTATGTCAGGTGATGATTGCATGGATCATGATCAATGCAATGCCGATGACTTTCTTTCCAAACCATTTGATTATAATGAACTCGTAGAAAAAGTACAGATACATCTGATGCATGCCACGGAGAGCTCAGAATTGGTCATGAAAGAAAAATAAACTTTATCTTTATCGTCATTCACGATGTGCTTGTCCTTCAAGGATGAGCATATTTTTTAAGCATAAGCCAAGAAATTTTCTTGCTTATTTGAACTTAATTTTACAATTATGTGTGGTATAGTAGGCATTTTTGATATTAAGCAAGGTGCAGATGAATTAAGAAGCCAGGCGCTAAATATGTCCCGCAAACAACGGCACCGCGGGCCAGACTGGTCGGGTATTTTTATGAATAAGCATGCTATACTTGTACATGAGCGGTTGTCTATAGTAGATCCGGCATCAGGGAAGCAGCCACTCTTCACTGCAGATGGTAAAATAGCCCTGGCAGTGAATGGAGAAATATATAATCATCGCGATTTAAAAAAAACACTTACGGAGCCATTTGAGTTCCAGACGCAATCTGACTGTGAAATTATTCTTGCATTATACAAGCAGAAAGGGATAAATTTTCTTGAAGACCTGAACGGCATATTTGCTTTTGCTTTATACGATTTGGAAAATGATGTATACCTCATTGGCCGGGATCATATGGGCATCATTCCATTATATACAGGTTGGGATCAGTGGGGCAATTTTTATGTGTCTTCCGAATTAAAATGCCTTGCAGGGGTATGCAATAAAATAGAAGAATTTTTACCGGGGCATTACCTGTACAGCAGTGATGGTGAAGCCAAAAAATGGTATAACCGCGAATGGACAGAATATGAAAACGTAAAAAACAATGTATCTGATATTGCTGAATTAAAAAGGGCACTGGAAGAAGCTGTGCACAGGCAACTGATGTCGGATGTACCATATGGGGTTTTACTTTCCGGCGGATTGGATTCTTCAATTATTTCTGCAATTGCAAAAAAATATGCTGCACGGCGCATTGAAACAGAAGATCTCAAGGATGCCTGGTGGCCACAGTTGCATTCCTTTGCTGTCGGTTTAAAAGAATCACCCGACCTGGTGGCAGCCCGTAAAGTAGCAGAGCATATTGGTACAGTGCATCATGAAGTAAATTTTACTATTGAAGAAGGGCTTGATGCTTTGCGTGATGTGATCTATCATATAGAAACCTATGATGTGACGACCATCCGTGCATCCACACCCATGTATCTCCTGGCAAGGGTTATTAAATCTATGGGCGTAAAAATGGTGTTGAGCGGTGAAGGTGCCGATGAATTGTTCGGTGGCTATTTATATTTTCACAAAGCACCTGATGCCAAAGCTTTTCATGAGGAAACAATACGTAAGTTAAGCAAGCTCCATTTATACGATTGCCTGCGGGCCAATAAATCATTAGCTGCATGGGGCGTGGAGGGCCGTGTGCCGTTTTTAGATAAAGAATTTATGGATGTTGCCATGCGCATCAATCCGGCAGATAAAATGTCGGGTGGAGGAAAAATAGAAAAACACATCCTGCGAAAAGCATTTGAAGATTATCTGCCGCAGGAAGTAGCCTGGCGGCAGAAAGAACAATTTTCGGATGGGGTAGGATATAGCTGGATAGATACATTGAAAAAAATCACAGGTGAACAGGTAAGTGATGAACAGTTAAAAAATGCAGCTTTCAGGTTCCCGCTCAATATCCCACGCAGCAAGGAAGAATATTATTACCGCACTATTTTCAGTGAGCATTTTCCCGGTGATGAAGCCGCACGTTGCGTGCCTTCGGAGCCTTCTGTGGCCTGTAGTACAGCCATTGCACTGGAATGGGATGAAGCATTCAAAAAGATGAATGATCCATCAGGAAGGGCAGTGAAAAGTGTGCATGAGCAGAGCTATTAGTTGCCAAGGTTTATTTTTATTTAAATTTTACTGTTGTTTATATTATTCAACAAGTTTGATGGCCCAGTCCTCCAAATAATTTACCACCAGAAATACTATCAGCATTATTACGAAGCTTTTCAATATAACCTTCCAACGGGTCATGGTATTAAAAAAATTCATGAATGCAATAGAATTATATATTACAATGATAGGTAATTCTATATATGCTGTGTCTAATTCAGGCCAGAGAAATTTTAGCAGAGCAATACAGCTAACAACCAAAAAGAAAAAAGAAATTGTATATAATAAAAACACACCGATTTCTGCATAGTTATATTTCGACTTATGAAAAAACAGGTAAGTGATAAAAATATTGAGGGGCAATAAAATTATTTGCATTAAAACCATGTATTCATGATAAAATGTGGCTTCAGAAGGATTGCCACTATGGTAGTATTTTAATAGTGCGGAATACACCCAATACCGGCTTAGTGCTGCAATGGTTACACAAATAAAAAACATGGAAAAAGGCTTCTGGTGTTTTGATCTTTCACCACCAATATATTCTCTTTGCATATGGCCCGGCGCAACAATCAATTGCTTTAAAGTGTAACCAAAACCTTTGTCAAGATGAGTGAAAAAGTGAAACACATCATGCAAAAGCCCTTGTAGCGTAATGCGTTTCGTTTGATAAACCTGGCCACACCTTGCACAATAATTCTCTTTACCAGAGAATCCACAGGATTTACATAATCGAACACTATTGGACTGTGGCATTTTAAAAATTTGATTACTGTTTTATCATTTGTAAAAAAACAGGACTTGATATTTTTATTTCGTTGCCGGAGGCGGTTAACATTCCTGTGTGTTTATTGCGTTTAAAAATCACAACATTATCTGTATCCTTATTAGCTACAAGCAGCCAGCTTCCAGTAGGGTCAATCATAAAATTGCGCGGGTGCACACCTAAAGTTGATTGATAACCTCTCCAATTCAGCTTTCCGTTTTTGTCAATGGAAAAGATGGTAATGTTGTTGGCATCGCCCCTGTTTGAAGCATATAAAAATTTGCCGTCAGGCGATAAATGAATGTCAGCACTGCCTTTAGCTCCTTTATAATCAGCAGGGTGTGTTGATATCCTTTGTGTTTTAGATAATGATCCTTTTTTATAATCAAAAGCCTGAATGCTACCGGACAGTTCTTCTATCAAGTAAGCCCATTTATTGTTCGGATGGAAAACGAGATGTCGCGGACCACTTCCAGGTTCAGTATTGGCAGAAGAAAATGAAGTTAAAACAATTTTATTTTTAGGCTTAAAGCTGTAACTCACTACTTTGTCAGTTCCCAGGTCAGGGACAAAAACATATTGCTCATCCGGTGAAAAAACAGTAGCATGGACATGTGGTATTTCCTGTTGTTTATGCACTCCTTTGCCAAAATGTTGTATCTTTTGTATAGCAGGTTGTAAAGAACCATCACTGTTAATGGGGAGCATGGATAAGTTACCACCTGTGTAATTGCCCGCTGCTAACCAGGTCCTCTTTTTATTAACTGCAACATAGCAGGGATGATCGCCTCCACTTTCCTGCTGATTAATAAATTTTAGTTTACCTGTTTTTCTGTCAAAACTATAAGCACTTACACCCCCCGGTTTATCACCACCTGTTTCATTCACTGCATATAAAAAATTCCCCCCAGATGCTATCGCTAAGTAAGATGGGTTGTCAGCGATGTCTGTATTACTAACCGGGTTAGTTATTCCTTTTTTTGCATCAAAGCTGTACACGTATATGCCTTTGCTCCCTTTGTTGGTATAGGTGCTGGCGAAAAGAAAAAATGATTGTGTATTTCCGTTAAATATCACCATAAGAAAAAAAATAAACAGCAGGCTTGTTTTCATTAATGAAAAATAAGATATAGAATTGAAAGCCTTCCCGTTATCTCAGGTTAATTTACATTGATAAAAAGTTTATGGATCGAACAGCATTTGTAAGTAAGGCTAACACATAAGTTTAAGTAATTTTGCCTCTTAAATTTCAGAATGGAACGCAAGCAGGAGGTTCTACAGGAGGTGGTCATCAAATTTGCCGGAGATAGTGGAGATGGTATGCAGCTTACGGGTACTCAATTCACCAACAATACCGCCATGCTCGGGGCTGACCTTTCCACCTTTCCCGATTTTCCGGCCGAAATCCGTGCTCCGCAGGGTACGCTACCAGGCGTGAGTGGTTACCAGCTCAGGTTTTCAAGTGAGAGCATCCACACACCCGGTGATGCGTGGGATGTGCTCGTGGCTATGAATGCCGCAGCCTTAAAAACAAATATTAAAAATTTAAAAAAGGGCGGAAAAGTAATTGTAAATGTTGATGGTTTTGATGCGAAAAACTTGCGGCTCGCCAACTATCCAGATGGGGTAAATCCTATTGAAGATGAGACGCTGGATTCATTTGAAGTAATAAAAATGGACATTACAAAAATGACCCGTGAAGCATTAAAAGACCATGTAATGGGTACGAAGGAAAAGGACAGGGCAAAAAATATGTTTGTTCTGGGTTTCCTGTACTGGATGTACGGCCGCGACATGAACAATACGGAGCGTTTCCTGAATGAAAAATTTGGTAAAAAGCCCGAGATACTTGACAGCAATCTTAAGGTATTGCGTGCCGGATATAATTATGGCGATACAACAGAAACATTTACTACGCAATACACCGTAGAAAAAGCAAATATTGAAGCTGGCGCATACCGGAGCATTATGGGTAACCAGGCGCTTGCCTATGGATTAATAGCTGCATCAGTAAAGAGCGGTTTGTCCCTTTTCCTTGCTACCTATCCTATAACCCCTGCCTCCGATATCTTGCATGAGCTGAGCAAACACAAAAATTTTGGTGTCCGTACCATGCAGGCCGAGGATGAAATTGCTAGCATATGTGCTGCTATTGGTGCCAGCTATGGTGGTCAGATAGGCGTTACCAGCACGTCGGGACCTGGTATGGCTTTAAAGGCTGAAGCAATGGGGCTTGCCCTCATGCTGGAAATACCCTTAATCATTATTGATGTGCAACGCGGCGGACCCTCTACCGGGCTGCCTACCAAAACAGAACAAAGTGATTTACTGCAGGCTTATTATGGGAGAAATGGTGAGAGTCCTATGCCTATTGTTTCGGCCTCTACTCCGTCTGATTGTTTTCCGTCCATCTATGAAGCTGTGCGCATTTCGATTGAACACATGACGCCGGTTATATTTTTAAGTGACGGATATATTGCAAATGGTGCAGAGCCCTGGCAGTTTCCCAATACAGAAAGCCTGCCTCCTATTCATGTAAACTTTAAAACAGAGCTTGGGCATAATGAGACTAAGTTTCAACCTTATATAAGAAATGATAAAGGGGTACGTCCCTGGGCACTTCCCGGTACGCCGGGTCTTGAACATCGCATAGGAGGATTGGAAAAAGAAAACATAACCGGTAATGTAAGTTATGAACCAGACAACCACCAGCTAATGGTGAAGATCAGGCAGGAAAAAGTAGATAAGATTGCTGATTATATTCCTGAATTGAAATTGGACAATGGCCCAGAGAAAGGAAAATTATTGATATTGGGTTGGGGTTCAACTTACGGCGTTATAAAAACGGCGGTTGCTGAGCTGGTTAATGAAGGTTATGAAGTAGCCCATGCCCATCTTCGTTATTTACGTCCCTTCCCCAAAAACCTGGGAGAGATTTTAGATAATTATGAAACCGTATTGATCCCTGAGATCAATAATGGTCAACTGATAAAGATCATACGTGACCGCTACCTGGTAGATGCAAAGGGCTATAATAAAATTATGGGTGTGCCCATTACCAAAGCGGAAATATTGGAAGAAATAAAGAAGTACAGTCCCCTGTCCCCCGGTGGGGGAACTTAGGCCAAATATTCACTTTTATTGGGTCATGTTTTAATTATGTTGAGTTAGAGGGTCCAAAAAAGCAATTCCAAAAGAAATGATAGCAAGAAAAACAAAATGAATTTTTACTCCCAAAATGGCTTCGCTATACATTAATAATAGCAATGGTGTTAGGTTTAATCATTTTAAATAAAGAAGTACAGCCCCCTGCCCCCTGGTGGAAGTAGCCACCTGTCCCCGGTGGGGGAACTTAGCTTATACATTCACCAGATGTTACAGTTTTTGTGTTTAGTTATGATCGTGGAAAAAATAATCACATCGTTTTAAGTCCCCCACCGGGGGACAGGGGACTGGGGCAGTTAACTTCCCAGGTAAGAAGCCAGCCCGAATGCAATAACAGACAGAATAAGGCCGAACATGAAAATATTATAGGATATACGGAGCAGGCGATATTTGCGCGCTAGCACTACACCTAAAAAATATATATCCTTGATCATGCTGCCATATATGTAATCGCGGTCTTTTAACAGTTCACCCATGGCCCAGTTATATTCATCAATTGCCATTTTATGAAAATTTCCAAAAAATAAAAGGTTTGTTTTTTTATTCCTGATATCATCCTCAGTAAATCTGCCACTTGTCACTGATGGGCGGGTAGCAAGGATTGCAAAAGTGATGGCGAGGACACAAACGGTGGTCAATAGCAAGGCTGGAATAGCAAGATGCGGGTAATATTCAAGCCTTCCGAGCACTACAGAAAACATTAATGATACGATAATGGAGTTTACAGAGATCATGATATTTGCCTTGCTGTCGGCCATTTCACTCAGATTAATATGAATGTTGGATGTAGTGCGGAAAATGGTTTGTATTCCTCTTTCAGCATCTTTGTCTGCTCTTGATTTCACAACGGGACTACGCTGCTCACCTTCTTTACCAAATGAGTAAGGAGATATTTCCATTTCAGCGGTATGTTTAATGGCCTTTACTCCCTGCTTTTTCTGAAGTTCTTTAATGGTTTGTTGTTTCTTAGGTTCTAGTCTTTGCTGAGAATAGTCTGTAAAATATTGGTGCGATTCAAGGAATTCTATATTTCTTTGCCGCCATTCTTTTTTACTGAATTCTTTTTTAAAATATGCTTCCTGCTCCTGCCTGAGGTTATCATTCATCTTTCTAAAATCATTGCTTCCCAGGTGATAGAGATCTGCATCACACAGTATTTTCTCAACCTGGCTCAAGGGTGATTGTGGCATACGCGTTGCTTGTATGCAGGAAGATATTCGTTGAATGATTTCAGGATTGACGTTATGATTTTGCAGGAATACTGTGGAAATTTGAATGCTTTCTTTTTCATGTTCTTCAGCCTGACCCGTACTAAATCCGGTATCATGAAACCATGAAGACAACATTAATGCAAAATGATCATCATCATTTAACTGATAGTGAGCAGCCAGTTCATCTGCTGCACGTACTACCTGTTGGGTGTGGGTAAGATTATGAAAAATAAAAATTGGCGATACTTTCTTTTGAAAAATTTCCGTTACATATACCTGGGCATCCTTTAATATCTGGGCTTGATTTTGATCCATAACTGTGAAAATTACTTTATAAATTTAAAGAAACATGAAATCTCCACTTAATAAAACGCTTTTACCCCATTTTTTAGCATTCCTGATAATTCCGGTTTCCCTTATGGGTTGCGATTTAATGTGGAAGCCTAATTCACCCAAAGGATATATGATGAGGCGGCCCGAAAAAACGATATTGGACAAAAAAGTAAATGAAATATCAGGTTTGAATTATCTGCAAGACGAAAAAACACTTATTGCTATAGCCGATGATAAAAAGAAAATATATAAACTCAGCACAAAAGGAGAAGTTGAAGATTATTTTGATCCTGAACTGCCATCTTCCGATTTTGAGGATGTGGTAAAAGTTGGGAATACTATATTTACCCTGGTCAGCAACGGAACAATTTTCGAGATCAATAATACTGACTCAGGAATAAGTACAACCAATCATCCTTTTTGGTCTACTGAAAAAAATGATTTTGAAACCCTTTATTATGACAGCACGTCAAAAGGCCTTATCATTCTATGCAAATCATGCGCTTTTGAAAAAGGGAAAAAACAGAGAACCGCATTTCGTTTTGATATATCTACCAGACAATTTGATCGCACACCCTATTTTGCTATTAGTTCTGGTTCAGTCAGAGATATACTGAAAGATGGCAAAGTCGACTTTAATCCTTCAGCAGCAGCTATCCATCCTGTAGAGAAAAAACTATATATCTTAGCTTCTTCTGGACATTTGATGGTAATTTCAGACCTGAAAGGAAAAGTAGAGCAGGTATACCGGCTTAATCCAACCTTTTACCCACAGGCAGAAGGTATAGCATTCGCCTCAAATGGCGATATGTATATATCAAATGAAGCTAAGCTGGGAAAACCAACTCTTTTAAAACTTTCTTATAAACCCAATGGACATAAATAATCTGATGAAAAAAGTTTTTTTTACCCTAAGTATCATTTTTGTTAGTTGTCTTTATTCATTTGCCCAGGTCGACTCTATTCGGCATCGTATATTCTTAATAGGTGATGCAGGGGAGCTTATGGGTACTACACATCCCGTAATAGACTGGCTTAAGAAAAATGTAGATTGGAATGATGAGAAAAATACTGCCATATTTCTGGGAGACAATATTTATCCCTATGGTCTGCCCACCGAAGGTGAGCGGGAGTATACCGAAGCAAAAAGAATTCTCGATTATCAGATTGATCTCGTAAAAGGCAAAAAAGGAAAATCTTTTTTTATTCCAGGTAATCATGATTGGTGGAATGGTAAAATAGGAGGTTGGCAGCGTGCAGTGAACCAAACCGACTATATCAATTCACAACAATTACCAAATGTGCAGGCTTGGCCTCTTGATGGCTGTCCTGGACCCGTCGAAGTAGAATTAGATTCGCAGGTAGTAGTGGTTTTAATGGACAGCCAGTGGTTTTTGCATGTGCATGATAAGCCGGGGCCAGGTTCAAGTTGCCAGGCAAAAACAGCAGATGAATTCGCTACAGAATTAGAAGAGATAGTCAATCGTCATCCTGACCAATTGTTGGTCATGGCTATGCATCATCCCATACATACGCATGGTGTACATGGAGGCGTGTATAATTTAAAACACCATATTTTTCCGCTGGCAGAAGCTGTTCCGGGTTTATATATTCCATTACCTGGTATTGGTTCTATTTATCCTATCGCGAGAGGAATTTTTGGAAATATTCAGGACGTGAATCATCCAGCATACCGCAGTATGGCGAATACAGTAGATGAAATCATAGATAGGCATCCTTTTCCCATCGCTGTGTCCGGACATGATCATAGTTTGCAATTTCTGCAGCACGACAGTATGTACCAGATCGTCAGTGGGTCCGGTGCAAAAATCAGCCGCATCAGCAGAAGCAATCATAACAAGGATTTTCTTTTCGCAGATGTAAACCCCGGCTTTGCTCTCATAGAAGTGCGGAAAAGTGGCATGGTGGAGACAAAATTTTATAACATTCAAAGTAAGGATCTGTCAACACCAACATTTGCAAAAGAATTACATAAAATTGTAAAAACGCAAAAAACTGCATCACTAGATACCTTAAGGCCATTGCCTGATTCCATTACTGTGGTAGCTAATAAAATACTTAAACCCTCGTTTCTGAAAAATTTGTTCATGGGTAAAAACTACCGTTCTGAATGGACTGAGTCGGTAACAGTACCCGTCCTTGACCTGGGACAGGAACAGGGTGGGTTGAAACCTGTGAGAAAGGGTGGTGGAAAACAAACCAAATCATTACGCCTGGAGGATAGTACAGGTAAAGAATGGGCCTTGCGTTCTATTGAAAAGTTTCCGGAAGCAGCTATTCCTCCCGACCTGCGTCAAACGGTAGCGAGGGATATTGTGGAACAGGGTATATCTGCATCCTATCCTTATGCTTCACTTTCTATAGCACCACTTGCAAAAGCTGCGGGTTTACCACCGATACGCAGAAAGCTTTTGTATGTGCCTGATGACCCGCGCCTTGAGCGTTTCCGGGACTTTGCCAATACCCTGGCTGTTCTCGAAGAACGGGAACCTGCCAACATTAAAAAAACATACAACACTGATGAATTGGTATTGCGCCTTGCAAAAGATAATGATGATCATATAGATCAAAGATCAGTTTTACAGGCAAGGCTGCTTGATAATTTTATCATGGACTTCGATCGTCATGAAGATCAGTGGCGGTGGGCTACAACCGATACAGGTAAAGGCAAATTATATTACCCTATCC
>MWVW01000104.1_pt1 | contig 21502 bp, 10 predicted proteins | sample 1047191 | NCBI WGS metagenome assembly MWVW01 (sample SAMN06349985, study PRJNA376086) | soil metagenome | isolation source: MtG22-5 sample Antarctic (ecotone) | place: Antarctica
AGAGCTATTTCTTTCACGCAAAAAGAATGAAGTGATACTTGCATACCAGCGTGCCCCTACATTTGACCTTGAAACCAACAATGCGCCGGTTGGTTATGTGAGTGGTACTACAACAAGTAGGGGCAGAACAAGTCCAACGCAGGAATTGGTAGATGCTTTTGGTACAAGTAAGGGATTGCCAATTACTACAGATATTAAATCATCCGCAAACCCAACAGGTTATGATCCCGCCAATCCTTATATTAATAGAGATCCTCGTTTAGCGCTTACTGTATTTTTCAATGGTGCACCCTGGTTAGGCCGTGGTGTAGAAACCTTCAATGGAGGTAAAGACAGACCGGGAGGTTCCGTAGTACAAACCAAAACCGGTTATTATATGAGGAAGTTTTTAGGCAACTTTGCTACAGGTACAGCGTATTCCAATCAAACGCACAACTTCCCGATCTTTCGATATGCTGATGTATTATTAATGTTTGCAGAAGCAAAAAATGAAGTGGATGGTCCAACTATTGATTCGGTTTATTTCTATTTAAGAGAAATAAGAAAAAGAGCCGGTATTGCGGCAGGAACAGGCGCAACACATGGACTCGCCGCAGGGTTATCTTCAGCGCAAATGAGAGATGTGATCCGCAACGATCGCAGGGTTGAAATGGCGTTTGAAGAACAAAGATTTTGGGATCTTCGCAGATGGAAAATTGCAGAACTGGTTTATAACAAACCATTACACGGCATCAGGATTATTAAAACAGGCACTACCTTAAGTTACCAGGTAGAAACTTTGACCATACCATTTCAATTTTTTGCACCGCGTATGTACAGGTATGCCATTCCGTATAGTGAGATTGCCAAGAACACGAACCTGACTCAAAATGAAGGATATTAATATTACAGTTAAAAACATTATTATATTTTAAATGGTACTGATATGAAAAGATTAAAACAAATTATCCTTATACTTAGCTTTGGCTTGCTGCCCGCTATTGCATCTTCGCAAATTATTATTAGTGGTATGGTTAGAGATAATGAAGGCGGCTTGCCAGGTGTGAGTGTACAGGAAAAAAATGCAAAAAACAATGGAACTACTACCAATGAAAAAGGTGAATTTCAATTATCCCTGAAAGGGAACTCTAAAACACTGGTGGTTAGTAATGTTGGTTACATAAGCCAGGAAGTAAATATTTCAGGAAAAACATCAACTACTATAACCCTCAAAAAAGATGATAAGAGTTTGGACGAGGTTGTGGTAATAGGTTATGGAACCACAAAAAAAATAACAAATACAGGTGCAATAAGTACTGTTTCAGCTTCTGAAATTAGAACTGTTCCAACACCAAATATTCAAAATACATTAGCAGGACGTGCGCCTGGTTTTATTTCACAGCAACGCTCAGGGCAGCCTGGTAAATCCGGCGCAGAATTTTTCATCCGGGGTGTAAATTCTCTTTCTTCAGAATCGCAAAAACCATTAATTATTGTAGATGATGTAGAATATACTTACGATCAGGTAGCGCAAATCGATGCTAATGAAATTGAATCCTTTACTATTTTAAAAGACGCCTCAACCACTGCGGTATATGGTATTAAAGGTGCAAATGGAGTATTGGTAATTACAACACGGCGAGGCAGAATAGGCAAACCTAAGGTTAACTTTAATACTGAATCGGGATTTCAGTCTGCAGTTCATAAACCAAACTTTCTTAACGCCTACCAAGTAGCTCTTTTAAGAAATGAGGCTTTAAAAAATGATGGTCTGGCACCCGAATTTACAGATAATGATTTGGTACGCTGGCGCTTAAGAGACGATCCCTACGGGCATCCCGATATCAATTGGTACAATGAAATATTTAAGGATAATGCCTATCAAATTCGCAATAACATTGATATTTCCGGCGGCAGCCAAAAAGTAAAATACTTTGTATCAGCAGGGCATGTATACCAAAATGGTATGTTGAAAAATTTTAGTAAAGGCACTTATGAAGCACCCGACAACAATTATGATTATCAACGTTACACCTTTCGCTCTAACCTGGATATGCAGGCCACCAAAGATTTAGCGTTACGGTTAGATGTAACCGGAAGAATTGGTACTATAACAGAGCCTCATATTGCTACTTCGCCTTTAAGTACAGTGTACAGTTTTCAACGTCTTCCGCCTTATGCTGCACCTTTACTTAATCCTGATGGCAGCTACCCATGGGCAAGGCGTTCCAGAAATATTTATTATGAACCCAGCCTTATTGGTCGCCTGGCTTTACAAGGGTATGATAAAACCTACAGAAACGAATTCAACATCCTGTTCAGCGGAAATCATAAATTGGATTTTATAACCGAAGGATTATCTGTATTAGGCCGTGTCGCATATTCCGGAGACATTTCCTACGACAGAAGCCTTTCCCGCGATAACATCCCGGCTTTTTATTATGACCCTACAAATAATACTTATACAATTCACAGTAATGGTTTGTATCGCCTGGAGCCATTAAACTTAAGCAGCAGCTCTGCAAATACCAGGTCTAATAAAACAGTAAATACATTAACTAAACTTAATTATACTCGCAAGTTTGGTAACCATAATACCTATGGGTTTCTGCTTTATAATTTAAATAACGCTACCATCGGCAATGCTCCAAGTTCTTCATCTGCCGTACAGGAATATCCACCGGTGTCATCAGAAGGAATAACTTTTAAAGCAGGTTATGATTTTAAACAACGCTATCTCATTGATTTTAGTGGAGCATATAATGGTACAAGTCAATTTGTAGGGAAAAAAACCAAAGGGTTTTTCCCGGCAGTTTCTGCAGGATGGAATATCGCGGAAGAACCATTTATAAAAAAGAACTTTAAATTCTTAGATCTTTTTAAACTAAGAGGCTCATATGGACTAACCGGATCAGATATTACTAAAGGAAATAATTATAAAACCGATCAAATATATTTTATTGGGCCTGGGTATAATTTTGGAGAAAGCTCTAACAGTTTTTCAACCATTCAGGAAGGTACTTTAGGTAACTATGATATTACCTGGGAAAAATCCCGTAAAACAGATATTGGTTTAGATGCCCAATTATTTAATGGTATGCTGAATTTTACCGTAGACTATTTTTATGATTATCGCTACGATCAATTATATCAAAAAGAAGATGTATTGAGAATTCTCGGTGTTAGCCTGCCATTTACTAATTCCGCTATAACTGAAAATAAAGGATGGGATGGCCAGATTACTTACCGTCAGAGAACAGGTAAATTTAATTATTCAACTGGTTTTACTTTTTCAAGAGCCAAAAATAAAGTTATATACCAGGGTGAAGCGCCACCAAGGTTTGCTTATTTGGCCAAAACGGGCCAACCAATAGGTCAGGGTTTCGGGTATAATGTATTGGGCTTTTTTCAAACTGTGGATGAGGTAAATAATTATGCTCACCTGGCAAATGCCAAGCCTGGCGATTTGAAATATGAAGATATAAATGGTGACGGGGCAATTGATCAGCAGGACTACAGGGCAATAGGTAAACCCAACCTGCCACAAACAGTTTTAGGAGCTACTTTTGGTTTTAGCTATGGCGGTTTTAGTTTAAATGTTTTGTTCCAGGGAAGTTTTGATTACAGCTACCGTATTGCAGCTGCCGGTGTTATTCCTTTCCAGGGCAACTTACAGGAAGCATCATTAGGCAGATGGACGCCAGCAAAGGCTGCCACAGCTACATACCCAAGATTAAGCAGTGATCTTGCAGGCCCCAGCAGTCCTTCCAACCTATCGTCATTTTGGTTGATTGATGCAAAATATGTCAGACTAAAATCTGTTGATCTGGGATATGTATTACCCAAACAATGGTTAAGTCGTTTAGGAATCAATAGTGCAAGAATTTATGTGAGTGGATATGATTTATATACCTGGGCTAATTTTGATTTATATTCTCAGGATCCTGAAATTGCCAGCCTGGGTAGTGCTGGAACCTATCCTGTGCAAAAAGTTCATAATATAGGGTTACAGGTTGGGTTTTAATATTTAAAAGTAATTATAATGAAAAGTAAAATAATTATTGTTGCCTTTTTTGCAATTACAACAATAGCAGCATGCAAAAAACAAGGTGTATTGGATCAGGTGAAAACTACAGATCTGAATGAAGAAACAACATTCGCAGATAGTGCCAGAACAATGCAGTTCCTAACAAGGATTTATACTGATATTGGTTTTAGCGCCGATCCTAGAAGATTCGCTCCATACGGAAGCAGTGTCGGCCTTTATTTAATTGGCGATGAAGCAGAAAGCAATTTGCAAAGCGCTTCTGCATATAATGTAATTTTTCAAACCGGTGCTGTTAGCGCTATAAATATACCCGATGACGCATGGGTTACAACTTATGCAAATATCAGGAGAGTAAATGTTTTTTTGAAACATTTACCAACTACTCCATTATCGCCATCATTGCAAAATAGAGTTTCCGGTGAAGCACGTTTTTTAAGAGCATGGTATTATTTTATTCTGCTTAAGCATTATGGAGGTATACCCTTGATTAAAGATGCTGTGTTTGCAGCAACTGATACTATTTCCGGTAAACGTGCCACTTTTGATGAATGTGTAAAATATATAGAAGCTGAGTGTAGTGCGTCCGCGGCTCAACTTCCTCTTGCACAAAACGGTTTGGATTATGGCCGTATAACCCAAGGTGCCTGTTTAGCTCTTAAATCAAGATTATTGTTGTATGCTGCGAGCCCATTATTTAATAGCAGACCGGAATTGAATGGAATACTTGGGTACCCTACATCTGATAATGCAAGATGGGGTAAAGCAGCTGAAGCAGCATTGGAAGTAATAAATTTAGGACAATATGCACTTGTTGATCTTGGGACGCCAACAAATCCTGGATATGGTTTCCAAAAGGTTTTTACTATGCGTAAAAACACAGAATATATTTTAGCAGTAATGGCAGGTAATAACAGAACCCTGGAAGCTATATGGGATCCGGCAACAAGAACAGGTACCGGCAGCGCCATGCCCTACCAGGAATTAGTAGATGCATTTGGTACTATTAATGGAAAACCCATTACTTCTGATGTATTTTCCGGCACAAATCCAACAGGATATAATGCAGCAAATCCATATGCAAACAGAGACCCCCGTTTTAATTGGAGTATTTTGTTTAATGGCGGATTACGTTTAAATGTAAGTAGAACAATTACCCCTGTATTTACTTATGTAAATGCAGCACAGGATGGTTATCCAATAACCAAAACCGGTTATTATTTAAGAAAATTCTTAGATGAGAATACCATTGCGAGTAGTACTTCCTCTACTACTGAACGTACTTTCCCCCTAATTCGCTACGCTGAAATTTTATTAAACTATGCTGAAGCAGCAAATGAAGCAGGTAATATAAACGATGCTTATACACAATTAAAAGAGATCAGGAAAAGAGCTGGTATTCTTGCGGGTAATGGAAATTATGGATTAGATGCAGGAATGACGAAAGAACAAATGAGATCAGTTATCCAAAATGAGCGTAGAGTTGAGCTTGCCATTGAAGAACATCGGTATTGGGATGTGAGAAGATGGAAAATAGCAGAAAATGTATCCAACAAAACCTTACACGGTGTAAAAATTACACCTTCAGGAACTACTTATACTTATGAGATAATAGATATTCGAACACCTGTATTTACAGCGCCTAAATGGTATTTATGGCCTATTCCTCAAGGTGAGGTAAATAAATCAGTGGAGTTGATACAAAACCCCGGATGGTAATTACTAAAGGCAAAATATTAAGATCATGAATTTTACAACTTATTCTAAAATAAGCTTCCGTGTTTTTCTGGTAATTATACTTGGGGGAATATTTGTCAACTCCTGTAAAAAAGAAGAATTTACAACACCCCTAAATGTAGGTACTATACGCTTTAGCGCCAATACTTATTCAATTGACCTTAATGCTCCGGCACCATTAACGATAGTATTGCCTTTATCACTTCCATTAGAAGAGGATGCCACAGTTATTATCACAATCGATACCTTGAGCACAGCATTGCCAACTGAATATGTTATTACACCTGTTATACCTGCCGGCGGATTAAAATTAAATCTGGCAAAAGGTGCAACAGAAGTTTCTTTTACAGTAGCCTCTTTAAATAATTTTGAAGGGGAAAGAACAGTAGTATTTAAATTAACCCAGGCAACCGGTGGCCTTACGGTAGCAAATACAAATGCTACAACAACCGTAACTTTAAAAGGTAAGCCGATCGTATTGCCATCTGTTACAACTTCTGTAACTGGTCTTAGTTTTGGTAATGTACCTGTTTCAACTTCTTCAACCTCTCAGTCGTATACAGTTACAGGGGTTAAGCTTACTTCTAATATAACGGTTACTGCCTCTGCAAATTTTCAGGTGTCCTTAAACAATACAACCTTTTCCAATACAGTAACCATTGGGTTTGCCGAAGCTAATGCTGCTCCTGTAACAATATATGCCCGGTTCTCACCAACAACCGGAGTTAACCAAAGTATAACAGGTACCATAACACATTCTTCCGGAACACTTTCGGATGCAATTATTAATGTGAGTGGTGCTGAAATTGGAAATGCCGCACCCGGCACGCTGATTAAAAATGAAAATTTAAGCTATGGCTCAACACCCGGTAATTTAACCGCCGTTAGCGCAGGTGCATGGGTCGCCTATTCAGGAGCCGGTCTTTTTCCTGTTCAATATGTAAGCCCGGGGTTATCTTATACAGGCTATGTTGGTTCGGGTATAGGCGGAGCATTGGTTTCAGAAAACAAATCCACATCAGCCGAAGATGTTGCTTGGGCTTTCCCTTCTCAAACCAGCGGAATTATTTATGCTACTCAGATGCTAAATTTTACTTCAGCACCTACAACAGCTGATTTCTTTACCGCATTGGGAGATCCTACTTTATTTTTTAACCGCATCTATGCCAAATCAAATGGCGCTCAATTTTCTTTAGGATTAAGTAGAAATGCTAATACGGTACCGGCATATTCGTCCACTGCTTATGATTATGGAACCACTTACCTGGTGGTAACTAAATATGAATTTGCTACCGGCGCATCAGCCATTTATATTTTAAATGGTGCTATTCCAGCAACTGAACCTGCACCAAGCGCAACATCAAGTGGTGGATCTGCTGATCCGGCATCTTTAACCAGGGTAGTGATAAGGCAAAGTACAAACTTACCATTAAAAACTACTTATGATGGTATTAGAATAGCTACTTCATGGAAGCAGGCTGTAGGTTTATAACAGAGTACTATAAATTAGATGAATTGAAGTTACCTGGCATCTAAAATATTATTTATACTTAGCATGGTTTGATAAAAGATCTTTTACTGGCAGTGGTAAGTTATACTCACCTTCATTACAATATATGTTTGCAGAATTATGGGATTTAAAAGAACGCTGTACTTATTAATTTTTTTTCATGCCTTACTAACCAAAGTTCAGGCGCAATCTCACTTCCCGTTACATGATAAAAAAACTGCTTTTCAAATTGCTGCACCATGGCGCCCTCACTATGATGTAAGATCTGATCTTGCCATTGTTTATGGCATTAATGATGGAGGAGAACAATTTGAAAAACGTGTGAAGACGTGGCGAAGCAAAGGTTATAATGTTGGGTTTATGACAGGTATAGCATGGGGCAGCTACCAGGATTATTTTACGGGAAGGTTTGATAGCAAAACCCATCCTGAAGATGGGCAGGTAATGCAAAATGGTGAAACGATATGGCATGGCAACAATGTTCCTTACGTTGTTCCTTCGCCATCTTATTTATTGTATATCCAATCTCATGTAAAGCGGGCAATTGATGCAGGTATAACAGAAATTTTTTTAGAAGAACCTGAATATTGGGCAAGGGCTGGTTACAGTGAGTCTTTCAAAAAAGAATGGCAAAAATTTTATCAAACCCCCTGGGTGCCACAGCACGAATCTCCAGAAGCAACTTACTTATCTTCTAAATTAAAATACCAGCTCTACTTCAATGCATTAAAACAAGTTTTTCAATATGCTAAAAGTTACGGTGAAAGTAAAGGATTAAAAGTAAAATGTTATGTTCCAACACACTCACTTCTAAATTATTCGGCATGGCAAATCATTAGTCCCGAAGCAAGCCTGGCAAAGCTTCCTGGCATGGATGGTTATATAGCACAGGTATGGACAGGCACATCACGGGAGCCTGTGTATTACAATGGGCTTAAAAAGGAAAGAGTATTTGCAAATGCTTTTCTTGAGTATGGTTCAATGGTATCTATGATAGCACCGACTGGAAAAAAAATTTTCTTCCTTACGGATCCTGTTGAAGACTGGCCCCGAACATGGGATGATTATAAACGCAATTACGAAGCAACATTTACCGCACAACTTCTTTATCCAATGGTAGCCGATTATGAAGTAATGCCCTGGCCTGACAGAATATATTTTGGTAAGTTTAAATTGGAAAATAATGAAACACTGCAATCCATCTCACCGGCTTATGCTACTCAAATACAGGTAATGGTAAATGCATTAAATTATATGCCTGTATCCTCTAACAAAATAAATGGTAGCAAAGGAATAGCTGTTTTACTGGCAAACTCAATGATGTTCCAACGTTTTCCAATTCATAAAAGTTATCAGGATCCTCAATTGTCAAATTTTTACGGGATGGCTTTACCACTCCTGCAAAGAGGGATACCTGTAGAAACGGTTCATATAGAAAATTTAAATGAACCAGCAGGGTTAAAGGGTATAAAGGTGCTGATAATGAGTTATTCAAACATGAAACCACTGTTGCCCGGGTACCATAAATCTATAGCGGCTTGGGTAAAAAAAGGTAATTGTTTAATTTATTATGGTCGCGATAACGATCCTTTTCAAACTGTAAAGGAGTGGTGGAACAGTGGAGAACATTATTACAATGCACCCTCGGAGCATTTATTCAAACAGCTTAAAATAAATATAACCCCCGCGAAAGAGGAATATATTGTTGGAAGAGGAAAAGTATTTATCATCAGGCAAGATCCCAAAGAACTGGTGATGAAAGAAGGACAGGATCAGGGGTTTGTTCAATATGTAGAAAAGGCTTACGAACAGGTAGCGAAGGGCAAGCTGGAAATTAAAAATGATTTTCACCTTCAACGCGGACCGTATGATATAGCAGCTGTACTTGATGAAAATCCGGATAAAAATGAATTACATATAAAAGGCCCCGTTATAGATTTGTTTGACCCGCAATTGCCGGTATTGTCTGAAAAACTAATTTCTCCGGGTAAGCAGGCATTTCTTTATAATTTAAATAGAGTAAAAAACAGAAATAAACCGCAGGTATTAGCTGCCGCTTCTCGAATTTATGAAGAAAAGATTAATGGCAGGAGTTATTCTTTTCTTGCTAAAAGCCCTTCCTTTACGCAGAATGTAATTCGGGTTTTATTACCGGCTAAGCCAACATCTATAATACTTACTGATATAGATCAACAAAAACTTATAATGACAAAAAATAACTGGGATGAAGCAACGCATACTTGTCTTTTGCAATTTGAAAATATAAGCAGTGGAGTAAACGTAAAAATAGGATGGTAATAATTTACATAAAAATAACAGGTACTTTATCCGGTTCCTGATTTTATTTCAAACGTTGTGGTAGCAATTTTTTACCGACAATGTTTTTTAAAAAATTATCTCTTTCATAATACCATACCTTGGAGTAAGAATCATTACATTGATTAATTTAAATGGAATACCGAAGATTTTGATCGCTGTTTCTAAGAAAAGCAGGATATAATATAACGCAGAGTTCACCGGCAAAAAATGCCGGCATTACAATACCGGGCAATATTTCAAATGATTATTATGAAAATAAAATTGAAAAGGGAGCAGCATTAAATATTTGCATTGATAATGGAACAGGTAAAAAATAGATATAAATGATAGTGAATAGAGAATGTATGATTGTAATTTTATTGCAGTTTTTTTATCTGCTTACCTTTTGCAATGCATTTACAACTAAAAAAATAATTTCTTTTGATAATAATAATAAATCTAAACCAACTTTTAATGTAGCTATTAAACAGGCAAAAAATATAGTTCGTGACACCTTCTATCTTGATCCAATACAAGGCTCTCTTAATGGAAATGGAAAATCACCTTCAAGCCCTGTGAAATCACTGCCAGATAGCGTTTGGGGAAAACCCGGGATTACTATCCTATATAAAAAAGGAATAATTGTACGTGGAGACTTTTCTGTTTTTTCAGGCATACCTCATGCGCCAACAATTGTGGGTTCCTATGGGAAAGGAAATAAACCGGTATTTATGAAATCAATTAATCTTGATAGTACAAAATATTGGATAAAAGAAAATGGAAATATTTGGAAATGTACAAAAAATTTAAAGGAAACACCTTGTGCCAATGTCATTTATAATAATGATGAATATTGTGGCGCAATGCGATGGAGAAAAAATGATTTAAAGAAACAAGGCGATTGGTATATGATTGACACTATTGGTGGTAAATTCAGATTCCGGGATGCGCTATATATTTATTCAAAAGAAAATCCTGCAAAATTATACAGTGCTATTGAATATGTTCCGACTGGTAACTTTCATTCATTTAAAGGGAATGACAGTTGTATTATTGTTGAAGACATTCATATAAAAAATGCGGGTACTCATGGCTTGTGGTTTAATGGTGGCCATAATATAACTATTCGCAGGTGCGATATTTCTTTTATTGGTGGCGCTGTTTTTACACCACGCATAGGAAAAAATGGTTTGTGGGTACGTTATGGTAACGCAATTGAAATATGGAAAAAAGGGCGGTATTTAACTATTGAGCAATGTAATGTTTACGAAAATTATGATGCCGGATTTGTGGCACAAGGCTCATGTGGCGCTGATTGTATTGATAGTGTTGTAGTGCGAAATAATGTGTTTAAAAATAATGGTTTTGACAACTTTGATAATTCATGGGGTAAAAGTATAAGCCGTGTGTACTTTGAAAATAATACCTGCATTAATGCCGGAGATGGATGGGCGTATGAAACAGAAGGCAGGCCACGTCTATCAGAATTTCTTCCTGATACAATCGGCTGGCATATTTTTCTCGACAGTTTCTCATTAGATAAATCTACCATCTGGATTCGTAATAATATTTTTTACAATGCAACTGGTAACAAATTACTCAAAGTAAAAAAGCTGCCTGTGGGCGGATGGTCCAATGTTCATTTAGAGTATAATTGTTATTATCAAAAAAATCCAAAAGATGCGTTAGTACAAATTGCAGATGCGATTTATGGAAGTAATAATTTTAAAGAGTATCAATTACGCACGGGAAAAGATGTTCATTCAATAGCTGCTGATCCTTTGTTTGTTGATCCGGAACACGGAGATTATCATCTTCGTTCCAATTCACCTTGTATTAATGCGGGCTTTATTAATAAATTAAAAGTAAATAAAACCGGCTTGTCTGCTCATAATGCAGAACGACATGATATAGGTGCATTTGAATATGTTCCAAAGGCTAAACGCTTATTAAAATAGAAATGAAAAGAATAGTTGCTTTTTTATTTTTGGTGGTATTAATTATTACACTTCCCGTTTTTGCGCAGGTGCAAAATAATAATTTGCCCATTAGAATAATTAAATCAGATTTTTTAAAACCACTTGGCAAGCTCAGTACTATGTTTAAAGAATGTATCGGTGCAGGCCGTGCCAATGAAGGATTAAGAGCAGATTGGCAACAGCAGCTGTATTTAATAAAAACAGCAATTGATTTTAAATACATACGTTTTCATGGTTTACTTAGTGATGATATGCATGTATATGTTGAGGACAAAAAAGGCAATCCTGTTTATAACTGGCAATACATTGATAAGCTTTATGATTTTTTATTGAGCATTGGCATAAGGCCTTTTGTTGAGCTGAGTTTTATGCCGCCCGATTTGGCTAGCGGAACTAAAACAGTTTTTTGGTGGAAAGGAAATGTTACGCCACCTAAATCGCATGATAAATGGAAAAACCTTATTACTGCATTGATAAAACATTTTGAAGAAAGGTATGGAAAGACTGAAGTTGAAAAATGGTATTTCGAAGTATGGAATGAGCCTGATCTTGGAGCTTTTTGGGCAGGGACTATGGATGATTATTTTAAGTTGTATGAAACAACCGCCCATGCGATAAAGTCAGTATCAACAAACTTTAAAGTTGGTGGCCCGGCTACTGCAAGAAGCACATGGATAAAACCTTTTCTTCAATTTTGTAAAGACAAAAATGTGCCGCTTGATTTTGTTTCAACACATAGTTATAATACTAAGTCATCACTTGATGAATTCGGAATTCGTAAACATAAAATTATGGCTTTAGATCATTTATCAGGTAATGTAAAGCATGTAAGAAGGATCATAGATAGTACTTCATATAAAAATATTCAACTGGATTATACTGAATTTAATTCATCTCCCTCATCCCGTGATCCATTGCACGACAGTTATCAGAATGCATCCTTTATTTTAAATACATTAAAAAATACAGAGCATGTTACTCATTCTATGTCTTACTGGACATTTACGGATATCTTTGAAGAAGCAAGACCAGCAGTCACTTCATTTCATGGAGGCTTTGGTTTATTAAATCTCCAGGGAATTAAAAAGCCAACTTTTTTTGCTTATAAATTTTTAAATGAATTAGGTGAAACAGAATTAATAAATTCCGATTCATCTTCGTATGTATGTAAAAATAAAAACGGAATCCAGATTTTATTATGGAATGTGAAATTGCCTTTTAATGATACAACCTTTTTTAATGATAGTTTGTTCAGGACAAATATTCCGTCGAAAGACGCAGGTAGTGTATCCGTAAATGTTGGTCATGTTCCCGATGGCAGATATAAAGAGTTTATTTATCAGGTGGGCTATCATCACAACGACGCTTTCAGTAGCTGGCTGGAAATGGGATCTCCTTCAAACATTTCATTACCACAGGAAGCAGCATTAAAAAAAACTGCATCGGGAGAAGCTCTAAGCCAAAAAGAAATATTAATTAAAAATGGAAATTATAAAAATCAATTTAGCCTCAAAGAGAACGATATCTACTTTATAAAGTTGATTAAAATGTAAAACAGAATATCATGATAAATAAAAAACAATATAAAACTATATCCCTGATTTTCATTTTAATACTCATTTTTGAATTTTCCGCAACAAAGATTTTTGCCAATATAAAATTGCCTGCGATTTTCTCGCAGAACGAAGACACTTATTATGTAGATGCTGAAAAAGGTAATGATAGAAATAATGGAAGGAGCACTACAACCGCATGGAAAACATTGCATAAAGTAAGCAATACTCAATTCAACCCCGGCGACCGTATTAGTTTTCGTTCAGGGCAAACATTCAATGGCACTTTGGTTATTACGTCAAGCGGCAAAAAAGATCAACCGATCATCTTTCAAAATTATGGTGGTAAAGAGTTTGCTATCATTGATGGCAAAGGCGATTCGTGTGCAGTATATGCTTACAATAAATCCCACTTCGAAATTAAAAACCTTGCTATTACCAATCACCGCAACAAGGTAACAAAACGCGACCTTTTCAATGGAATATACATCGTTAACGAAAATGCCGGACAATTGGAACACATTTATTTCTATGGCATAAAAGTATTTGATGTAAACAGCAGCCATGATGCCTGGGATGATGGAAAAACAGACCAGACAAGGTATTATGGCGGCGCATTGTTTTTAGTAAAAGGGATAAAAAAGCCGAGTTGGTTTACTGATATAAAAGTGGAGCAATGCAGATTTGAAAATCTTAGCAGAACCGGTTTAAATTTCAAATCAGAATGGAGTAACCGTACCGCAAATTCCCGATTCGGAGACAGTATTGATGTTGGCAAAAAAGATAATTGGATGCCATGGAATAACATTATTATCCGTAACAATATTTTTAAAAAAATAGCCGGCAACGGGCTGATTGTCCGTGTAGCTAAAAATGTACTGATAGAAAAAAACTTTTTTGATTCCTGCGGTGAAAAAATTTCAGGCAATGCGGTTTTCAACTTTAATACAGATGACGTAATATACCAATATAATGAGGCACAACATACGGTTTACAACGAAGGCGATACCGATGCAAGAGGTATTGATGCGGACTACAAAACAAAACGAACCATTATTCAATACAATTATCTGCATGATAATGAACTGGGCGGGGTTACTGCTACCGGCGGACCGGGTATTGGCACCGATCCAAAAAACTTTAATATCGGGACCATTATACGTTACAACATTTTTGAAAATAATAAAAGGCAGGGAGCTTATTTCTCCGGAAGGGTAGAGGGATTGCAATGCTACAACAATGTGTTTTATGCAGATGAAACATGCAATGATGTAGTGGCTATTAAATTAAATAAGTGGCAGGTATTTCCCAATGGCGCTTTTTTTAAAAACAATATATTTTATTTTAAGGGAAAAAACACTTCCTGGTTTTATGGCTCATCAACAAATATTTCTTTTAACAATAATATTTATTTTGGTGTGCAGCCACCAAACGTTTTCCCTGATACAAATGCATTGCAGAAGGATCCGCAGTTTATCGAACCCGGCACAACAACAGGATACCTTCTTAAAAAAAGCTCTCCAGCATTACATGCAGGCAATATTATTTCAAACAGTGGTAACAGAGATTATTATGGAAATAAGCTGGATAGAAATGTAAAACCAAATATCGGAGCTTATAATGGAGCAGGGCTATGAACTATTTCACGATTAACTTTTATTAAATATTTTTTACAAAAAAACTTAAGTAATGATAAAAAATGTAATAGTTGGGATAATCCTGTTAATACTGTTTACTGCCACCGGTTGTAAAAAAAGCTCAGCCATTGATAATGGTGTTATTGTTCCGCCTGTAATTGATCAGCCAACTCAGGAAGATGAGAATAACAGTTTGGTGATAGTAGATGTTGCAACAACGGGAGGAAAAATTATGGAAATTGAAAAGTATAATGGGATGTCTACCACCAGTCCTATACCCGGGGAAGCATCCCGTACCTGGCTGAAAGGATTAAGTACTAAAATGACAAGAGTTTGGATACAATTGGTTTTTGTATATAATAATGGCAGCATTGATTATAATTATAAATATTCAGGAAGTAATGTACCTGTAGAAGATGCGCTTACATTTTATTCAACCACCAGTGATTCATTGTTGATAGTATTGAGCGGGCACAAAACTTCAGGTTCTTTTATTATGCCAACCGGGGATGCCTATAAAAATTTTGTGAGGGAAACCATCCTGTATTACAAAAGAAAATTTCCAAAGATCAAATATATACAGTGTAGTAATGAACCGGATTTTGGTATGGAGACTATGACAACCTATTATCCTGTTTACCAGAGTTATTACAAAGGGTTGAATGAAGCAAATGAAATACTTAGATTGGAAAATCAGGCGTTGGGTCGCTCTTACGATCGTATCTTATTAAGCAATGGTGGCTTTACAAGCAATGTGCCCGGTATGTTGAGTTATGCTAAAACGTTTTTTACTTCTTATGCTGCTGATACTGATCCAAATAAGAAACTTGATTTTTTCGCTTTTCATAGTTATGGTGAATCTAACCGGCCTATTGAATTATTAACTGCACGCAGCAGGATTGATAGTGCTATGCGGTCGCATAGCTTACCTGTTATTCCTGTTTTTCTGTCAGAATATGGAATGGTTGGCGGGTCGTCTTTGCCAAGTGGCTTAACATTGGAACAAACTGTAACCATGCAGCCTGCAGGTCAATTAACCAAAGCATTTTATCTGTACGAAGGAGGAATTGACAGGGTGATGAACTGGCTGATACATCACGCAAACATTGAATATAAATCTGAATTGCTGGACGTACAGAATGGCTATGCCTCACCTTATGGGAATGCTTTATTGTTATCAAAAAAATTTTCAGATCTTAAAAACAGGGTGAAGGCGGAATCAAAAGGTATTAACAGTGTAGGTCTCGGAACCCATGTAATGGCTTCTAAAGGAGATAGTAAAGATATTGCAGTGTTGGTATGGAACTATAACTGGACCACAACGCTGGCAGATAAAACAATTACGGTACTTATTAAGAATATCCCGAAGGGCCATTTCGGCGATAAAAAAATAAAGAGCAGTATGTATGTAATAGATTCCCGTAACAATAATTTTTATATCAACCCTTCACAGACTTCGCTGGCAGTTACTTCCGGGCAGGTATATGATTACAAGTCATTCTTAAAGATCCCGGTTTTATTAGAAAGAAGTTCTGTTGTATTAATAATGCTTACTCCTGAATAGTAAACATAACGGGAATGATAAGAAAAATAAGAAGCGTGTATTTGATAAATAGATTCGTGTTGTCAGGCATAAACATCCTTTGTGCCGTAACTGTATTTGCCGATGTAAGGCTGCCTGCCATCTTCAGTGATAAAATGGTGTTGCAACAAAAAGCCAAAGTGACTGTTTGGGGATGGGCAGATGCGGGGGAGAAAATAACGGTCACACCTTCATGGCGTATGGAAAAATCATTTAACGCAAAGGCAGATGCATCCGGAAATTGGAAAATTATTATGCCAACCCCATCCGCTGGCGGCCCTTACCTGCTTAAAATAAAAGGGAATAATGTGATTGAATTGAAAGATGTATTGGTTGGTGAAGTATGGGTTTGCTCGGGGCAGTCTAACATGGTCTTCTCCTTAAAATCCAGCAAAAATGCAAAAGCTGAAATTGCCGTCGCAAATTTTCCTTCTATCCGTTACTTCAGTATAAAGCGTCAATATGGGCCGCAGGAATTTAAAGATGCTCCCGGATCACAATGGGAAAAAACTTCTTCTGAAACAGCGGGTTCTTTTTCAGTAGTGGCTTACTACTTTGCAAAAAAAATTAATCAGCAATTAAATGTACCTATAGGCATAGTATACACAGCATGGGGAGGTACTCCTGCAGAAGCTTGGATCCCGAAAAATGTTTTGCAAAAGGATACTGATCTATTTCTTTATTTAGATCGCTGGAAAAAAATTCAGGATAATGTAGAAAAAGATTCTGTTGCTTATCATATTGCCTTTGATGAATGGGAAAAAAATAAGGCTTCAAATACATCATTAAAAAAACCGGCAGAACCGCAAACTCTATTTTATTTTAAAAGGCCATGGCGTGAGCCCGGTGTATTGTTCAATGGTATGATCAACCCTCTTATTCCTTATACTATTAAAGGGGTATTATGGTTCCAGGGCGAATCAAACGTGGCGTATGCAAATGAGTATTATCATCTTTTTAGTTCAATGATCAATAACTGGAGAAGCAGGTGGAACAATAGTGGCACACAAAAAGAGCTTCCATTTTATTTTGTTCAGATTACTCCTTTTGCCTACAGTAACATGAATGCAGCTGCAACACTAAGAGAAGCTCAGTATCAGGTGATGCAGCAAGTGCCACATACCGGAATGGTGGTTACAATTGATGTTGGGGAAATGAAAGACCAGCATTTTAAAAATAAAAAAGAGGTAGGTGAAAGACTTGCGTTAATTGCTCTTGCAAAAGACTATGGGAATAAAATAATATTTAAAGGCCCGGAAATTAAAAATGGGTTTACTGAAAAAGATAAAGTGATTATCGAATTTGAATCATCTTTTTCAGATTTAAATGTTGGTGGTGATACATTAAAAGGCTTTGAAATTGGATATCATTCTTCTCCGGGAGATAGTATTGTTTTTGTTAATGCACAGGCAAAATTAAATGGCAATAAAGTAATTGTTTGGAATGATAAAGTTATGGAACCCGTTGAAGTGAGGTATGCATGGCTATTGGCAGGTGAAGCAAACTTATTTAATAAAAAAGGGTTGCCTGCTTTTCCATTCAGGATGAAGGTTAAAAATTAAACAGTTTGATTATTAATAAAAAGTATTTCTATAAATTTTAGAACATGAGCACCAGTTTCAATATATTAAATTACAATAGCATTTGCACACACTTAGCACTCCTTATATTCGCATGCATACAAATTAATTCAACTAAACTGTTTGGACAAAAACCAGCAAAAGATAAGTTTGATAAAAAATTTTTGGTAGGCAAACAGAAAGATGAAAGTTATATCGTCACTACATCTCAGATCATTGATCCTGCAGGCACCACAGTTACATTTCCGGGCAGGCCAATGGATATTGCCCTCAATCCTGATGAAACAATTCTTGCAGTAAAAAATCTAAAGGATATTGTATTCTTTGATGCAAACACAAATGCAATTAAGCAAACACTTGTACTCGCTGAAGGTGGCCTCACTTTTACAGGAATTAAATGGAGCGACAATGGACAAAAAGTTTGGACAACCGATACAAGAGGATATATACGTTCTGCAAAATTGCAGGCCAATGGTTCGTTCGTATGGGATGATCAGATTTTACTTCCATCAAAATTTTTACCGGATGGAAGCTATGCCTCAGAAAATGAAATCCTGGAGAAATCTTCAAGATCAGTAAAGGGCCGGCAGTACCCCGGTGGTTTTGCAATTGATGAACAGCGTGGATTGATGTACGTAACACTTAGTATTAGTAATGCAATAGGTATTGTAAATATTAAAACATTAAAGTTTGAAGAGCATATACCTGTTGGTATTGCACCTTACTCTGTAATGATAAAAGGCAATAAGGCCTATGTTACAAACTGGGGAGGAAGGATAGCGGGTAAAGGTGATAAAACAGCTATGTCTGCAGGCACTCCCGTAGTTGTAAATAATAAAACTGGTATTGCATCTTCGGGCACTGTTTCAGTAATTGATCTGAATATCCGTAAAGTTATAAAGGAAATAAAAGTTCATCTGCATCCGTGCGGTATGGCGCTTCACCCTGATGGTACAAAGTTATATGTTGCCAATGCAAACAGTGATCTGATCTCAGTAATAAATACACACACAAATAAGGTTATTAAAGATATTAATCCAAAGCCAATGGCAGAGTTGCCTTTTGGAAGTGCACCTAATGCGCTTGATATTTCAAAGGATGGTAAAACATTGTATGTAGCAAATGGAGGAAATAATCTTATTGCTGTTATTGATCTTACCACTGATAAGGTTAAAGGTTTAATTCCTGCTGGATGGTATCCGGGTGCTGTAGTTTTAAGTAAGGATGGAAATAAACTTTTTGTTGCGAATACCAAGGGTGTGGGCACAAGGCAATTAAGTGCAAAAGCTAAAGGCTATAAATCGAATGACCATTTAGGTTCCGTTTCATTTATTCCTGTTCCCTCTAAAAATGTTTTGGAAGATTATACAGTGAAAGCGGCCACCAATATGCGTTTGCCGAGAATAACTCAAGCTATGCATCTTGAAAAAGTAAAAGAAAAAATTGTTCCTGTTCCGACAAAGCCGGGAGAAAAATCTGTCTTTAAACATGTACTGTATATTATCAAAGAAAATAAAACTTATGACCAGGTGTTTGGCGGGTTAAAGCAGGGAAACGGCGATAGCTCATTGTGCCAGTTTGGTAGAAATGTTACACCCAATCATCATGCACTTGCTGAAACATTTGTATTGCTCGATAATACATATTGCAATGGTGTATTAAGTGCCGACGGACATCAATGGACTAACGAAGGGTATGTTACTGATTATATAGAGAAAAGCTTTGGCGGATTTATTCGCAGTTATCCTTATCGTGGAGATGATCCGTTAGCTTTTGCATCTTCAGGTTTTATATGGGACAAGGTTTTAGAAAAAGGTTTAAGCTTTCGCAATTATGGCGAATTTGTCGATGAGGACACAGAGCCTAAAAATATTACATGGAACAGGATGTATGAAGAGTATAAGAATAATACAAGCAGTGTAAAGATCATAGCAAAGTCGAAGTTGCATACATTGGCTCCTTACAATTGTCCAACGTTTCCGGGCTTTACGGGAAGGATACCTGATGTGCTTCGTGCCCGTACTTTTATAACCGAATTAAATGTTTATGAAGCAAAAGGGGAGCTTCCCAACTTTATGATGATGTTGCTGCCAAACGATCATACGGTTGGTGTGAATGAAAACTTTCCCACACCCGCTGCAGCAGTTGCTGATAATGATCTTGCATTGGGACAGATTGTAGAAGCTGTAAGTAAAAGTAAATTCTGGAAAGAGACTGCCATCTTTGTTATACAGGATGACCCGCAATCGGGGCTTGATCATGTTGATGGCAAACGCACGGTGGCCTTATGTATAAGTCCGTACACTAAACGTGGTGAAGTTATCAGCACGCATTACAATCAAAACAGTGTACTGCGAACCATCGAATTAATATTGGGTCTGCCTCCAATGAGCCAATTCGATTTGGTTGCCGAACCGATGACGGATTGTTTTACTGACAAACCTGATTTCACTCCGTATAAAGCATTACCCAATCAAATACCTCTCGATCAGATGAACCCAAAATTATCTTCCCTCAAAGGCAAACAATTGTATTGGGCTAAAAAGTCAATGGCATTGCCTTTAGATGAAGTGGATGCAGCCGAAGATGAAGAGTTTAATAAGATAATATGGTATGCGGTTAGAGGATATGAGGTGCCGTATCCTAAAGTTAGAAAGAAGTAGTTATGAATAATGAATCATCATGAGAATTTAAAAACATAATTAAATAGAGATGCGACAAATTTCTAAGAGTAAGAATAATTAATTATTAAATTGAACAAAACGTTATGGCATACAAAATAATTATAGCTTCTCTTTTCTGTTTAATGAATATATCGTCTTCTGCTCAACGAAACGCTGCACTTAACAAGCCGGTTATTGCCACATCTGAAGACCCAAAAAATCTCTCCGCAAAAGCAGTCGACGGGGTCATATCTCGGTCATCAAAATGGTTGGCTTCAACAAACAAGGCTCCGCATATTTTTGAAATTGATATGTTACAGTATTATACCATCAATGAAATAAGGGTGCATAGCGGCATTATGGATTCAGAAAAAAAAGCAGATGAAATGGCGCAGGCAGCAGGGTTCTGGAGTGTGAAAAATTTTAAACTGCAATATTGGGACGATGCTAACTGGAGCGATTTTCCGCAAAGCGAAGTGCATGAAAACAGGCTAACAACTGCAACGTTTAAATACAGTCCGGCGATTACAACTTTTAAAATAAGGCTAGTGTCTGATGATGGTGAGCCTATAAGCATCATGGAGATAGAAGCGTTTGGAACAGAAACTCCCAACATGCCAGCACCGCCCAGAATATCTTCAGCAATAAAAGTCCAACAGCCTTTTTCAGCTCCGCAACAGGCAACAATAACTGTTACCAATAAACAAGTTGGCAAAAGCATGAAGTATGTTGGGTACAACCAGGGTTACTATTTTCCGGGAAGCAATATTTCGGGATGGTTGGAATATTCTAATGTGAATAGCCTGCGTGTTTGGACAACTATGAATTCATTCGTTCCGCAAAGCGCAGTACAGGTTGATAAAAATATTTCTACCGTTGAAGAATTTGATAAAAGAAAAAATGAATTAAGAAGCAGTCCTGAAAATAATAAATACATAA
>MWVW01000106.1_pt1 | contig 21352 bp, 16 predicted proteins | sample 1047191 | NCBI WGS metagenome assembly MWVW01 (sample SAMN06349985, study PRJNA376086) | soil metagenome | isolation source: MtG22-5 sample Antarctic (ecotone) | place: Antarctica
CAGCAATACCGATAAATTTTATACGCTTATTTATGCCGAACACCATTTCAATGGTTTTTTTACCAATAAAATACCGGGATTGAAACAATTAAAATGGAATCTTGTCGCAGGTACTAATGCATTGTTTCTTGACGCAGATAAATATTATATTGAACCATTTGTAGGATTGGAAAATATCTTCAAATTTATAAGGGTAGATTATAACTGGGGTTTTGAGAAAGGCATGCCATTAAAAAGCGGCTTACGTATCGGTATAAAAACCACTTTTTTAAATAACAGGTGATTAACTAAATTCGCACAAGATTAAAACTTACTAAATAATTTATTATGGCACTTACATCTACGACACTACAACATCCCGTGGAAAATGCTTCTACTCCGGGTACAAATGGAAATGAAGCCGCTGCACCGCTATTGGCTGCTTTGATAATAAGCCTTTATGCTGCGCAAAAAACTAAAAAGGAACTGAGAAAATTAAAACGTAATGCAGTACTTACTTTATTCAAATACCAGTTGAATGCAACTTTTTCACGTGTGAAATCCTTATTTTCTAAAAACCCGGCGCCACAGATATCAAACCGCACTCTGCTATATATTTTGTTAGGATTGGCTGTGTTGATCCTGTTATTCATTAGCTGGCCAGCTGCAGTAGTATTATTATTATTGGGTATCTTACTTGTATTGCTTACCAAGTAAAATAATTTTTATCTAATTTTCATTTGAGCTGACAGAAATTTTGTTCACCAGGCAAGTGTCCTTAAAATTTCATTCATGGCTGTATTGCATAACCGCGTATCGCAGAAGGAGCTGAAACAACTGGCATCCCGGGAAACTCAGCTCAGGCAGACGATTTCTTTTTACCACTATTTTGCTATAGCTGATCCACAGGCTTTTCGTGATGAGCTTTATAAAGCATTAAATGAACTCAAAGTATTGGGTCGCATTTATATTGCTCATGAGGGAATCAATGCCCAACTTAGTGTGCCTAAAACTCATTTTAAAGAATTACAAACCTATTTATATTCGATTCCACCATTGAATGGTGTCCGGTTGAATATTTCAGTAAACGAAGACGACAATGCCTCCCCCCATCCAGATATTGATAAAACTGAGAACCAGGTAATGGAGCAACCTTTTTGGGTTTTAAAAATCAAAGTCCGGGAAAAAATCGTTGCAGATGGGATTGATGATCCTACATTCAGCATGGAAGAAAAAGGAAAATATGTTACGGCTGAGGAATTCAATAAACTAACAGATGAATTTGAAACTATAGTGGTGGATATGCGTAACCATTATGAATACGAAGTAGGGCATTTTGAGAAAGCATTAGAAATTCCATCTGATACATTTCGTGAACACTTACCGATGGCTGCAGATATGCTTGAAGAAGCCAGGGATAAGCATATCATCATGTATTGTACCGGTGGTATCAGGTGTGAAAAAGCCAGTGCTTATATGCTCCACCGTGGTTTTAAAAATGTTTATCACCTCGAGGGAGGTATCATTCATTATGCCAATGAGGTAAAGAAAAAAGGCATGACTAGTAAATTTCATGGAAAAAACTTTGTTTTTGACAACAGGCTGGGAGAGCGGATCACAGATGAAGTTATTTCCAGTTGCCATCAATGTGGAAAGCCTGCTGATACACATATAAATTGTGCCAATGAAGGGTGTCACCTTTTATTCATCCAGTGTGATGAATGCAGAACAAAAAGGGATGGCTGTTGCAGCTTAACATGCCAGCAAATAATCCACTTGCCATTGGAGCTTCAAAAACAAATGCGCAAAGGCATGGATAAAGGACAAAATATTTTCAACAAGTCAAGGAAACAATTGCGCAGGCTTAATAAAGACAAAAATGAAGCGAATCTTAATCCTTAGTATTTCTTATTTCTTTTAATGCATCTGAAACTCTTTGAAAAGTAAGTTCATCTTCAGTAGCTGCAGGTTTGAAAACTTTTGCCGTCACAGCTTCGTATAATTCGATATAACGTTTGGAAATGGTCTGTACCCAATCCTCACTCATTTCAGGAACAGTTTGACCATCTTTACCCATGAATTCATTTGCGATCAGCCATTCCCGCACAAATTCTTTGCTCAATTGTTTTTGTTTTTCACCTTTTTGCTGGCGTTCATTGAAACCCTCTGCATAAAAATAACGGGATGAGTCCGGGGTATGAATTTCGTCCATCAGGTAAATCTTACCATCCCTGGTACCAAATTCATATTTTGTATCTGCCAAAATCAATCCCCGTGTAGCTGCCAGTTCATTACCCTTTGCAAAAAGCTTTAATGCATATTCTGAGATTTGTTTCCATTCTGTTTCAGTTGCCAGTTTGTTTTCAAGGATTTCGGCTTCTGAAATGTCTTCATCATGACCATGAGCAGCTTTGGTGGATGGTGTAATTATAGGTTGTGGGAAAAAATCGTTTTCACTTAAATCGTCAGGCATTAGTGAGCCACATAACATTCGTTGCCCTGCTGTATATGTTCTCCAGGCATGACCGCATAAATTTCCCCTCACTACTACTTCTATTTTAAAAGGTATACAACGGTAGCCCACTGATGTATTTGGAGATGGAGTCGCGATTAACCAGTTCGGGCATATTTCCCTTGTTACTGATAGCATGTAAGCTGCCAGCTGATTCAACACCTGTCCTTTGTATGGAATGGGCTTGGGCAAAATGACATCAAATGCTGAAATGCGGTCAGATGCAACCATTACCAGTAAATCATCTTCAATAAAATAGACGTCTCTTACCTTGCCCTGATAAAAATCACTTTGTCCCGGAAATTGAAATGGCGGCATAACCGAAAGTAGACCATGGTGGCAAAAACCGGTAATATGCCACGATCAAAATTTCAACAACTTATTCAAACAATAATAAAAATTTTCAAAAAACCGGGGTAATGCTTATTTTTCCGCCTGTATTCTTTGTAATTCAGATAGTTAAACTACAATTCATAACGATTTCTTGAAGAACGTCCCTCATTCCAAACTAAATCTTTCTATATGACAAGAAGCTCCTGCTTTTCATTAAGCCTCCTTGCAATTAGTTTATTGTTTTCTTTGATTTCCTTTTCACAATCAGTTACACTTAGTGGCTCAGTTCGGAACAAAATCAATTCTGAAAATGTTTCAGCAGTATCAATTATTGTCAAAGGTTCTGCCCTGGGAACATTTACTGATGACAGGGGAAATTTTAAAATTACTGTTCCTAAATTACCGGTCACACTTGTAGCGAGCTCTATAGGTTTTGAAACTCAGGAGCTTACCGTTGACAATGCTTCATCAAACCTAACGTTTGATTTTGTACCCGCATCATCGCTGGGGCAGGAGGTAGTCGTCTCTGCCACCCGTACACCGCAACGTATATTGGAATCACCGGTTACTGTTGAGCGTGTAAGCGCAGCAGCTATTCGCAATGCGCCTGCAGCCAGCTACTACGATGTATTGTCCAATGTAAAAGGTGTAGATATCACAACCTCTTCACTTACTTTTAAAACCCCCAGTACGAGGGGTTTTAATGGCAGTGGTAACACCAGGTTCAACCAGCTAATAGAAGCAATGGATAACCAGGCGCCAGGCCTGAATTTTTCCGTAGGTAGCATCATAGGCATTTCTGAGTTAGATGTTGAAAGCATGGAATTGCTGCCCGGGGCATCATCTGCTTTATATGGCCCAGGTGGTATGAACGGTACTTTATTGATCAACAGTAAAAATCCTTTCAGATACCAGGGCTTGTCGTTTCAGATCAAGCAGGGCCTCATGCACATAAGCTCAAGAGAAAGAGATGTTTCCGCTTATTATAACTGGAACCTCCGGTGGGCAAAAACTATTGGAGATAAGTTTGCCTTTAAGATATCATCTGATATGATCAAAGCAGATGACTGGCTTGCATATGATTACAGAAATTATAAAAGACTTGGTACCAGCGGAGCCATCATCCCGGGCACCAGACAATCGGATCCCAATTATGATGGTGTGAATGTATATGGTGACGAAACATCTAATTCATTTTTTCCTGTGCTGAGAGGAGTGGCGCAACAAGCTCCATTTTTAAATAACTATATCAACGGGCTATTAGCTGGTTCCGACAGTCTTGTATCAAGAACGGGTTATAAAGAAATAGATGTTGTTGACCCGGTGACACTTAATTACAGGCTTTCAGGTGCCATGCATTATAAATTGACCTCGGCCATTGAGGCCAGTCTTTCCGGGTACTTCGGCAGTGGCAATACGGTGTATACCGGCAGTGACAGGTATTCCCTAAAAGATCTGAAAATTGCCCAGTATAAACTGGAATTAAATCATAACAGGTGGTTTCTACGGGCTTATACTACCCAGGAAAATGCTGGTGAATCTTTCAATGCAACGGTCACTACCAGGCTGTTGAATGAAGCATGGAAACCAAGCGGTGGAAGTACCGGTTGGTATGCACAATATGGTCAGGCTTTCCTGGCTTCAAAGCTTAGTGGTGCCACCAACATTGATGCACATAATGCAGCCAGGGCAGCAGCAGATGTTGGACGACCCGCAGAAGGAAGCCAGCAGTTCAAACAAATTTTCAACAATGTGCGATCTATCCCCATTTCAAAAGGCGGTGGTCTGTTCCTTGACAAAACTGATTTGTATAATTATGAAGGTCAGTACAACCTTGCTGACCTTACCAAAGGGTATGCAGAAATTCTGGTGGGAGGGAATTTTAAAAAGTATAAACTTAATTCGGAAGGAACTCTTTTTGCTGATTCAGCAGGTCCGATTGGCATTAATGAAGTAGGTGCTTATATACAGGCTTCACGTGGTTTTATGGATGATCGTTTGAAGTTAACTTTATCAGGCCGGTATGATAAGAATGAAAATTTTAAAGGAAGGTTTACACCACGTGCTACAGCATTATTCAAACTATTTAATAATGCCAATCTTCGCCTGTCGTACCAGACTGCTTACCGGTTCCCTTCTACCCAGCAGCAATGGATTAATTTAGTTGTTGGCGGAGGTGTTTACTTGATTGGCGGCGTGCAGGAGCTGAAAGACTTTTATAAATTCAATAGTAATCCCGTGTACACTCTTGCCAGTGTACAAACCGGAACTCCTAAAACAGCTTTGTTCGATGATTTCAAACCCGAGTCGGTGCGGTCATATGAAGTTGGTTTCAAAACCCTTACTGCCAACAACAAACTGCTCATTGACCTGTACGGCTACCTCGGTGAATATACTGATTTCATAGTGAGAACTTTAGTTGTACAAAACCCGGGGGCTTCTAACCAAAGAATTTTTTCAGTACCACTTAATAACCCTGATAAAGTAAATACTAATGGGTTTGGATTAAGCCTGGACTATTCATTGCCACAGGGTTTCACACTGGGGGCCAATTTCGCCTCTGATGTATTAGAAAAGATTCCGGAAGGTTTTATAGCCTTTTTCAATGCTCCGAAATACCGTGGTAATTTTTCTGTTGGAAATTCAGGAATTGGTACAGATAAAAGAATTGGATTTAATGTAGTGTATAAGTGGCAGGATGATTTCTTTTATGAAAGTGATTTTGCCAATGGCTCAATAGAAGACATTCATACTTTGGATGCACAACTAAGCTATAAATTGCAGGCATCAAAATCTGTAATTAAGATCGGTGCGAACAACTTACTGAATGAATATTACCGGACTGCCGCGGGCAATCCATCAATTGGCGGTTTGTATTATGTGAGCTATGGTTATAATATTTTTTAAAATTGAATACCCTTTAATAAAAAAAACATGATTTTTTTAAAAAATAAACTAACAGCAGGATTTAGTGCATGTCTTTTGACATTGATAATTTTTCAATCCTGCAATAAGCAATTTGAAGAAATAGGCACGATTGCTACGACTGCCCCAACAACAGGTTCGTCTATTGGAGATATAGTGAATAATGATACATCTTATAGTTTTTTTAAAGCTCTGATAACAAAGGCAGGAGCTGCAGCACCTGCTATTACAAATTCCAATTTGCGGTTCACGGCGTTTCTTCCAAGCAATGCAACTTTCAGAGCCTCTGGTATCACTTCGCTGACAGTCGTCAATGCGGTTTTTACGACAGCACAGGCGATAGGCATTACAAATTATCTTATTACACCACAATTATTGCTTGTTGAACAGATTCCAACAACTTTTCCAAACTTGCAGGCACCCACTTTATTAAATCCCACAGTAGGTACTGCAGGTTTTAGTCCATTTGTAAGTCTTTCTATTTTTCCATCAAGAAGAGCGAATGGTGTATGGGTAAATAATATTCCGATCATCGGCACTTCTATGGTTGCTACCAATGGCATTATACATACAACCGCCGTTTTAGTCACACCGCCATCTGCCACATTGTGGGCCCGCATTTCATCCGACCCTGACATGACATATTTTAAAGCAGCAGTAACACGTGGGGATAGTGCGCAAGTGGGTACAGGACGTATTGATTCATTATTAAATTTACCCATCGGGCCAAACTTTACTGTGTTTGTACCTACTAATACGGCAATGCAACAGTTACTGACGGGCCAGATCACACTTGCCCTTATGGCTCAAGGTATGTCGCAGGCTACAGCTGCCGCTACAGCCACCGCCCTGGCATCGACACCCGGTGTCTTTTCTAACCCCGCTTTGTATTCATCTCTTACAGCCCAGACAGTGAAGGGTATAGTAGTTTATCATATATTGGGAAGCAGGGCTTTTACAGTAAACTTCCCGACTACACCAACATCAGTGCCTACACTGTTAAATTCTGCTGTACCAGCTCATCCGGGCGTTTCCCTTACGGCTACCTTCACCGGATTATCAGTATCTGCAGCTACTGTAAAAGGAGCAGCAAATCCTACGGCTTCTAATTTATTAATCAATCCTGCACCTGCTCCTGCAGGGACGAGTGATCAACATTACTTGAATGGGGTGCTCCATAAAATTGACCAGGTGCTCCGCCCTCAATAATATTTATTATAAAAGAAGCCCGTCTCGCTATTGGCGCGACGGGCTTCTTTGTGGGAATTACTGTGAGAAAATTAACCGAATAAACCACCTTTTTTAAGGCTTCTTATTCCTTCAGCAATTTTGAAACCATTCTGATAAATTTCTATCTTATAGTTGCCGGTCTGAAAATCGTTTTGGCGAAGAGGAACCTGAATATTCTTACGTGTACCCTGCTCATACTCGATAGATGTTTTGAATGTATAAGGCTTATCACCATCTGTACGTGTTGTTAATGTACCGGAACCCATGCTTGCATCAGAAACTATCTGTCCGTTTGGTGCAGTGACAATTACATACATATCGGCAGGGCCTGAATGCGCAATACGGTTTTCAACATCAAAAGAAACCATTAATTTATCTACACGTTTTGCTGTGGTGGTTTCTTTTTCCTTACCACTTCTTTTTTCATTAACTGCCTTAATTTGAATATTGGACGCAGAGAATGTGGAGGCAACATCAACTGTTTGGGCTAACTGCTCTTTCTCTGTTGTAGTAGCCTGAAGGTTGGTTTCAAGTGTTTGTTTTTCAGAGGTTAATACCGTATTTGTAGTAGCCAGCTGCTGGTTTTCTCCCGTCAGCCTTGCTACCTCTACTTCAAGATTGCCTATTTTGTTATTCAAAGTAGATATTAACGATTTGGCTCTTGCCAATTCTGCAGCAGTTGCATTCTTTTTACGGAGTATACTGTTGATCTCGTTTTTCAGTTTGGTGATCTCAGAATTATTTTCACTAAGCTGACCCTGCAAGTTGTTATTATTGCCTGTAATTGAATCAAGGCGGGCAAGAGATTCATTGTATAATAATTGAACAGAATCTTTTGAAGACATAGCTGTATTCGCCTGCGTCTGGGTCACCTGAATTTTTTCATCAGACTGATTTTTGTCCCATAAAAAATATCCCCAAGTTCCTAATAATGCCGCTGCCAATACACCAATCGCTATATTTTTGGTAGTATTATTTGTAGGGCGATCTGTAACTGTACGATTTTGCGGCTCGTTGGCTGAAGGATAATTTGTGTTCGCCATCTTAATAAGGTTTTAGTTAGAATAAAAATTAATGAATAGATATGAACATGAAAACTGTGGAATTTTCAGTTCGAGCCATCAGAAACCGAAAACCGTGCCAGAATGTTAACTCGTTGATAATGAATTAAGGCTATGAAAATAGAAGAATTGATATCAGATTTAAAGAAAAATAAATTCAAACCCGTTTACTGGCTCGAAGGTGAGGAAGAATATTTTATAGACCAGGTATTAGATTTTGCAGAAAATCATATTTTAACCCCCACCGAAGCACAATTCAACCGCAGTATTTTTTATGGCAGGGATACGGATTTCTCAACCATATTAAATGCATGCCGGAGGTATCCCATGTTTGCAGAAAAGCAGGTTATTATTATAAGAGAAGCTCAGGCTTTAAGGGACATTGATAAACTGGAAAGCTATATCAATAAACCACTGAATTCAACACTGTTATTTATAGGCTATAAGGGGAAAAAAGTGGATGGCCGATCAAAACTGGCCCGTTCCCTGAAAGAAAAAGGGGTCATGCTTACCACCCGTAAAATGTATGAGAATGAATTACCTGAATGGGTGACCCACCTCATAAAATCAAAAGGGTTTACCATCACGAATAAGGGATTGTTTTTATTGATAGATCATATCGGTAATGACCTGAGCCGTATTAATAATGAAACTGATAAAATCATCATCAACCTGGGCGATAGAAAAAATATTACCGAAGATGATATAGAAAAATATGTTGGCATCAGCAAGGAGTATAATGTTTTCGAATTGCAGGATGCACTTGGGAAAAGAGACCTGTACAAAGCCATTCGAATTGCCCAATATTTTGAGAATAATCCTAAGTCCACACCGATACAGCTCATCTTGCCGACTTTATACAGTTTTTTTAGTAAAATACAGATGATCTATACAACACCTTCAAATGATGAAAAAGAATTGTCTGCCACAATTGGTGTGCCTGAATGGAAAATGAGAGATTATATACAGGCTGCCAGCAGGTACAGCCATCAGTCTGTTGAAGAAAATATTCTTTTGCTCCACCACTATAATTTACGAAGCATTGGAATCAACGATCCGGGTACAAGCGATGGATTATTATTGAAAGAAATGCTGGTAAAAATGATTGCGGGCTAATTATGAAAGGCTGCAAGTGTATTTTCTTTATCCTTTGCCATTTGAATTTTTAATTCTTCCATTGAACTATACCTAACCTGCGACCTGAGAAATTTTTTTACTGTAACCTCCAGTACAGACCCATAAAGATCACCGTCAAATTCTAAAATATTTACTTCTGTATTTTCCTTCGTATCACTCAATGTAGGGCGTGTACCAATGCTTAGCATTCCTGTTTTCTGTTCATCTTTAATTTTCACAGTTACTGCATACACCCCTTCGCCCAAACGTATTTTATCTGAATCACAATAATTTAGATTTGCGGTCGGAAAACCCAGTGTACGCCCTATCTTATCACCCTCCACCACTACTCCTGAGAAAAAAAATGAATAACCTAATAATTTATTGGCTATTTCAATATCACTTTTTTTCAGGGCATTTCTGATCTGTGTTGAGCTAATGGCAATTTCATCAAGAAGATGTTTGGGTATTTCAATTAACTGGTATTGCAATTCAGTCTTTTTTTCTTCCAGTAAAAGAAAATTTCCTTTCCGGTCTTTTCCAAAATGATGATCGTACCCGATAATGATTGTATGTGGATGTATTTTTTCAACAAGAAAATCCTTTATATATTCTGAAGCTGTAAGTGAGGCAAATGCAGCGGTAAAAGGCACCACTACCAAATGATCAATTTGTTTGCTTTCCAGCAAAAATATTTTTTCATCTAAAGTATTAAGAAGCTCAAGTGATAAGTCTGCCTGCACGACCTTGCGGGGATGTGGGTGAAAAGTAATGATTATGGATTCTCCATCAATGACCTTAGCTTCATTGATCAGCGCATCTATAATTTTTTGATGCCCTGTGTGTACACCATCAAATGTACCGATGGTAATCACTGCATTTTTAAAAAGAGGAAGTTTGTCAATATTGTAATGCACCTGCATATAAGGAGCTAAGATAACAAGGCATTTGTTTTAGATTTGCCCTTCATTCAAATTTATCCTTATTCATGTCTCTCTATGCCAAACGTGGAGTATCTGCTCAAAAAGAAGAAGTTCATGCTGCTACACAAAATATGGGCATGGGACTATTTCCAAGATCTTTTTGCAAAATATATAATGATGTTCTAGGCAAGGATGACGCATGGGTAAATGTGATGCACGCCGACGGTGCCGGCACTAAGTCTATTTTGGCTTATTTATACTGGAAAGAAACAGGAGATATTTCTGTGTGGAAAGGAATAGCCCAGGATGCTATTGTGATGAACCTTGATGACCTTATTTGCACCGGTATCTATGATGACCTTTTATTCTCTTCATCTATTGACCGCAACAAAAACTTAATTCCCGGTGAAGTACTTAAAGAGATTATTGAGGGGACACAGGACTTTCTTATATCATTAAAAAAATATGGAATTAATATAGCGTTTCTTGGAGGCGAAACAGCAGACGTAGGCGATATTGTTCGCACAATCGCCGTCAATGGTACCATGACAGGCAGGTGGCCAAAAAACAAGCTGATCACCAATGATAAAATTGCACCCGGAAATATTATTGTTGGACTGGCAAGCTTTGGTAGGGCTGTATATGAAATTGAGTATAACAGTGGCATAGGCAGCAATGGATTAACGAGTGCACGGCATGATGTACTCAATAAGCAATATAAAAAGTTCACTGAAACTTTTGATCCGCTTCTTGAAGATGATGTGGTGTATATCGGCAAGTATAATTTGCAGGATAAAATAAGGGTGGAATTTAAACACGAATTCATTAATACCAGCATAGGACAATTGATTTTATCTCCTACAAGAACCTTTGCACCCGTAATGAAGGAGATATTTAAAAATCATTTCAATGATATTAAGGGTATTATTCACTGCAGTGGCGGGGGACAAACAAAATGTATGAAGTACATTCCGGAAAAAATACGTATAGTTAAAGACAAATTATTTGCTGTCCCGGAGATATTTAATATAATCCAGGAAGCAAGCGGAGCAAATGAACAGGAAATGTACCAGGTATTCAATATGGGCTGCCGCCTGGAAGTATATACTACTGAGGAAGCCGCTGCAGACATAATCGATATAGCCGGGCAGTTCCGTATTGATGCTCAAGTTATCGGAAGGGTAGAAGCTTTTAACAAAAAACAACTGTTATTGAAAACAGGCAAAGCAGAAATAGTATACTAATTTTATTGACTGAATACATAAATATGGCTGAAGCGATAATAAACATAAGGAATGCAAATATTTACCAGGGCGAAAACCTGATATTGGAGGACGTGAACCTTACAATAGAAAAAGGTGAATTTGTTTACCTGGTTGGTAAAACCGGTACCGGTAAATCAAGCTTGCTGAAAACATTATACGGAGAATTAACATTGAAAGAAGGACAGGCTACAGTAGCCGGTTATGACCTCAGGCAGCTGACCTGGAAAACAGTTCCCTACCTGAGAAGAAGCCTTGGTGTTGTATTTCAGGATTTTCAATTACTGACAGACCGGAATGTAAATGAAAATTTAAAGTTCGTACTTCGGGCTACTGGATGGAAAGATGAAAAATTAATGAATGAAAAAATCGCTGATGTATTGGATAAGGTAGGCTTAAAATCCAAGGGCTTTAAAATGCCATTCGAAATGAGTGGGGGCGAACAGCAAAGAGTGGATATTGCCCGTGCTTTACTCAATTCCCCTAAATTAATTCTTGCGGATGAACCCACGGGAAATCTGGATCCCGAAACTTCGGATGAGATTATGCAACTATTGTTTCATATTTCCCGCGACTTTGGTACTACCATTGTAATGGCCACGCATGATTATATAGTTATCAAAAAATTTCCTTCCCGCATGGTACGTACTGAAAAAGGTGGTATTATGGACAATGCTACCATAGCAATGCACTAAGTTTTTCAGCATTGGTTTTATTATTAAATAGTTCCAATAAATATTTTCTTTCCTCAATATCCTTTATAGAAAAAGGCATTAGCATCAATTGTTCAATCATAGTTCTGAATTCTTTAGCATGGTTTGCTATAAAGATCCCTTTTGTAATACCACTGCCCTCAATACCAGCCCTATTGGTTATGCAGAAACGACCGCAAATCAAAGCGTGAAGTAGTTTTAATTTGATGCCTGTATTATTAAAAGAGGGGAGAAGATGGATCTGGGCTTCCCTGATTATTTTCGCCATATCTTCTTTTTCAGGATTATTGATTATCCGCAGATGCGGAAGTTTATTTACAAACATTTGAATGCGTTCCGGAATATTTTTACCGGCAATAACAAAAGGGATCTTACTAAATGAAAATATATTTTCCATGAGCCATAAAGTGGCTTTTTCATTTTCAGATACGCCCAAATTGCCCTGGTATAAACAATAGGAGCCGACTCCAGGTGCAGCTTCTATCGCCTGCCATGGAAGAAATGCAGGGATAAAATGAGTTTTACGAAATTTATATTTTTCTTCAAAGCAATTTTTATCTGCCGCGGAAACAAAAGCATAATCCAGAGAAGGATCTAAATTTTCCTGGTATTTTTTTAAAAGTCTTCCTTCTCTTTTTAAATACTGCTTCTTTATATATGATCTTTCACTGAAAGAAAGATGTGTATAATATGCTGCTTCATCATTATGTACACGAACAATGATTTTTCTTTGCTTTGTATTGATATGCGGAATTATGCCTGTACAATGGATACCTTCTATAATTATAGGGAAATTATCTTCGTTCAATCTTGTTATGAGATGTTTGTTCACCCGGGATTCTACTATATAAGGACGCACAAAAGGCATACTACTAATAAAGGATTTTCTTCTATAATTATAAATGTGTGAACAATATTTTTCAAGCCCGTAGGCATCTCTGCCTTGCTTATAATCAAAATAATGAAGGATAATTTTTACACCGGCTTCTGAGAGGGCTATTATTTTATAATAAAGATCAAAAACACCACCATAGTCCGGGGGCGAAGGGGCATCGAGACAAACGATATGCACAGTGCGGCTCAATTAATTATGGTTTTGTAAAAACTCAGCAACTCTTTTTCTTCAGTCTGCCAGTTATAAATTTCACGTGCTTTCAGACAATTGTCTCTCATTTGTTTCAGGAGAGTTTCATTTTGTAATAATTCATTTATCAGGCTTGCAATTTGAGCTTCATCCAAATTATCAATTAAAACTGCAACTTTGAATCTCTTATTGATTTTTTCATATTCCGGATAATTCATGGTGATTTGGGGAAGCCCTGCATGTATATAATCAGAAAATTTATTTGAAAGCGCCCAGTATTGATTAATACCTTCTTTTTCAGCAAGACCTATTCCCAAAGTAGCTTTTTCGGCATAGATTCTTAATTCTGATGGAGGCAACATGCCTTTAATATCAATCTTATCTGTAACGCCAAAGTTTTTTATATCATCTTTCAAAGTAGCCATGTAATTACCATCCCCCACAATAACAAGCTTGCAATTTATCTGCCGCATGGCAGGAATCAGATATTCCAAACCCCTGGCCTCATTAACTGCTCCTCCGAAAAATATGTAGGGATTAGCATCTCTACTATTTTGAATGGGATGCAATACAGGAAGATTGCGAACCGTTCTAAAATGTATGTCATATTTTTTTTTAAAAGCTTCTGCCAAACCATCACTCACGGTATAGGCATGCTTAAAGTGAGGAACAGTTACCCATTCAATAAAGCTCCAAAATTTATGAATTAAAGGCCTTGTACGCACTTCTTTCATTTCTGTGAAATACTCATGTGCATCATATATACGTGGAATTGATTTAATTTTTGAAATAAGCAAGCATGGAAGAATTGTATCCAGGTCTATAGCACATATAGCATCCATTTTTTTAAACAACAAAAAGAAAAATAATCTCAGGTTATACTCTGCATAAAAAATAAATCCGGAATTGAAAATGCATTTAATTCTTTTTCGATAATATGATCTCTTTGAAATCGGAATAGAATTATTTAGTTTTCTGCCAACAAGTGTTACATTATAGCCATTTTCGCTGAGTGAACTACAGATCCTGTGCATTCGTTGGTCATAGGTTAGATCATTTGTAACAGTGAAGTAAATATGGTGCACGCCTGAAGATTATGTAGAATAAACAGCCTTGTAAATTTTTTCAATAGCCTCCACGGTTTTCAAACCGTCAAATGCATTGGTAAATTGATGTTCTTCATTGTTCAATGCTTTAAGGAGATTTTCATAAACTTCTTTGTGGTGGCTCATTGAGCCTTTATAAAATCCATAATCGTTTGGAATAGCTACGTGAGGGCTTTGAAACAACCTTTCACCAGCTTGTTCATATTTCAACTCATTTAAATATTCACCACCAATTGCTATAGTCCCATTTTCTGCAATAACTACCAACGATATTTCGCTATTTTTTTTGTAAGTATTTACTGTCCAGTTTAATGTACCCAATACACCGTTTTTCATCTTAAGTGCAACCACCCCTGTATCTTCAAATTCCATTACAGATAAATGTGCCTTATTGGCACCAAAGCCATTCACGGTTTCTATTTCACCAAACAACCACAGCATAGCATCTATATAATGACTGAATTGAGTATACAATGTTCCTCCGTCAGGAAATTTTTTGCCGCGCCAATCCGTATAATAATCATCAGGCCTGTTCCAAAAACAACTCAACTGAAAACTATAAACCTCACCTAATTTACCATCGTCATGAAGTTGTTTCAATTTTTGCAACAATGGATTGAACCGTGTTGATTTTACAACAAATAACCTGCGGCGTGAAAACTTTTCGGTTTCTATCATCTGCCAGGCTGCTACACTGGTAATGCATAATGGCTTCTCACACAATACATGTTTACCAGCCTGTAATGATTTGATAGAATGTTCTGCATGGAAACCGTTTGGTGTGCAGACGCTGATGATTTCAACATCTTTTTCATGCAACAAAAGATCATCAATGGAATAGTAACTCCTGGCATTATACTTAAGGGCCAATGCATCAGCCTTGTATGCGAGGACATCGCATACGGCTACCAATGTGCCGATAGAGGATATATTTTCTGCATGCTTTTGAGCAATTCGACCACAGCCAATTATAGCAAACTTATACATGGTGGTTTCAAAAGTAAATAAATGATAATAAAAAAAGCCCTGTTGTGAAACAAGGCTTAATAAGTTTATAGATTACGTCATTATAATCCAATCCCATCCATAGTATCAGTTTCGGTGCGGTTGTTCTTACGTTTAAACAAACTCGCATCAAACTTACCGAACCGGTAATTAAAATTGAGGCGAACCACCTGGGGATCTCTTCTACGCTCAACATCCTGCACAAAAAACCCAGATTCGGAATGGGCATCATATTTTTTTGTTCGTAAAATATCATTAACATTCAGTGATAAAGATGCAGCCTTGTTTTTTAAAAATTCAAGTCGTACAGCAGCATCCACGCCAAAGTTTGGACGTATATATCCCTGTGCAGCAGATGGACTTCCACCTCCTCCAAACATACCACCGTGGCCGCCAAAACCACCCCCACCGCGTCCGCCACCACCTCCGCCACCTCCGACAGGTGAAGAAATGAACTTAGACTGGTAGTCAGCAGATAATTGGAGGGTAAGGTTTTTTTGTAATTTGATGCTGTTATTTAATTTGATGAAATAACTTAAGAACTGATCGGAATCCGGCTGACCTTCCAAATCAATTTTCGATGTAAAGAAATTGGCATTGCTGGTGATATCCCAAAACTTTGTAAGCTTATTCCTGCTTGTCAACTCCAAACCGGTTACATAACTTTTATTGGCATTGATATAAGTGTTTACGAATACTTCTCTTTTCAAAAAAGTATCAATTTCTCTAGTAAGATACCGGGTAATCAGGTCGTTGGTGTTTTTATAATAAACGGATGCAATAAAATTGTCCCTGTTTTTAAATATTTTGGAAAACGACAATTCCATTGAATTGGTAAATTCAGGTTTAAGATTTGGATTGCCTTTGCTTACATTAAGAGAATCACTATAATCGGTAAAAGGGAATAACTGGAAAAAATTTGGACGGTTTATCCTCCGGCTATAATTCAACTGCAAATCGGTATTGTCATTGATTTTTTGAGACAGAAAAGCACTTGGAAATAAACTGATTGGAAATTCGATGCGGAAGGGTTGGTTTTTATTTACCAAATTTCCCTGGTAGTCTGAGCTTTCCGCTCTTAATCCTAATTGATATCCAAAGTTTTTTATCCGGTTTGAAAACGATGAGTAAGCGGCATACACTTTATCCTGGCTGTTGTAAATAATATTTTGACCAGGTAATGCGGACACCTCATTATTATTTCCTATAACAAAATAATTCGTAGCACTGTTAATTTTACGGATTGAAGCCCTGGCACCCCATTCCAGTTTGGAATTTTCATTTATAGGATTTGCATAATCAGTTTGCAGCACCAGGTTTTCGTTTTCACTGTTTCCGATCTGTTGCTGGCGGTACATACGGTCAAAAACCTTTCCAGGCATTTGAAAATAATCTGTGCGAATTAAATTTTCATTATTACTCCGCCCCTTATTGAAGTTCACATCGGCAGTCCATTCATGACCTGCTTTTGGAAAAAGATGTTTGAAGCTTACCTGGGCGCCTGAATTACTAAATTCATTATTAGAATTAGAAGTGCGTTCATTAAATTCAGAATAAAAATTATTTCGCAGATAAAATGAATCGATAAAGATATCGCTTGTTGTGAAGGGCGACATTTTACCACGTACCATAGTTCCATTGACCGTAATGGTGTTTCTGTTATTGATAAAATAATCAAATCCTGCACGACCAAAACCGAACAAGCCTTTCATCGTATTTTCATCTTCCTGTATTAAACGACTAATGGTAGTACCAACTGTGGAACGATTGGTAGTACCTTCGCTGATAGATTTCCTCTGATTAAAATTAGCGTTGGCGAAGAAATTTATTTTATTCTGACGTATATTAATATCGCCACCTAATCCAACTCTTCCTCTTGAATCTACATTTGTCCTGATATTGCCTGCATATCCTACACGCCGTTGTCTTTTCAACACTATATTTAAAATACCGGCAGTACCTCCTGAAGCATCAAATTTGGCAGAGGGGTTGGTGATGATCTCAACACTCTCAATGGCATCAGCAGGTATTTGTTCCAAAGTGAGGTTAGTCGGCCGGCCATCTACAAATATTTGTGGTGCATTATTCCTGAGACTAACATTGCCATCTATGTCCACCGAGACCGAGGGCACATTCTTCATAACATCAATAGCAGTGCCACCGGCAGAAACAATATTTCTGTCCACATTAAAAACCTTTCGGTCAATGCCCATTTGTAATAAAGGTTTATTTGCAGTCACCGTTACATTACTCAACAATTTATCATCAATCCCGAGCTTGATATTTCCTAGATCTTTATCAATTGCATTAAGCATCGAAGAGGGATCACCTCCACCTTGTGGACGGCTAAAATTAACTGCCTGTTCGTGGGTTTTATATCCTATGCCGGTAACTCTTAGCGTATACTTGCCAAAAAGTGGTATGTTTTCTATGTTAAAGTCACCATTGGCTGCTGTGAGCATGCCGCCAACAATTGTTTCTTTTCTTTTTTTTGTTGCTGTATCCATTCGTTCCTGTACAAGCACCACAGATGAGGCCTCTATGCCTTTATTTGAAGCGTCAACCACTCTGCCGTAAAAACGCCCGTTCATTTGTTGTCCGCCTCTGGCATTTCCTGGCATTTGCGCCCATGTATTCAACGTAATCAAAAAGCCGGTCAATAGCACTGCAATTTTCATCATGAATCAATTTTGAGTTGCAAAGTTAATTCCGCAATTACGCCTTAATCTGTTTCATTAACTATAATTAACCTTAACAATTCATAATATTAAAAACAAAAAATCCCGCATTTAGCGAGATTTTGATGGGTGGGAGACGGGGCTCGAACCCGCGACCCCTAGAACCACAATCTAGTGCTCTAACCAGCTGAGCTACAACCACCATTTTTGAAAAAGCAAAAATAAAGAATTGAGTGGAGAAAAAATGTTTGAGGATGAGTAAAGTTTTTGGGTTGGATTACATGATCAGAAGGGTAAAAAACAAAATCAAAAACTTTACTTCCATTCATCAAAAACGTTTGTTAAACAGGATGTTGAATTATAGAAACCTTTTTTTTTGCCCTAAATTTGATACTATATGCCACTGGCGTTAAAATACTTTATGAATATGAAAAGACTTCCATTGCTCCTGATCATGATTGCAGGAGGAATATTCCTAGCTTTCAGAACATTGGGCACAGGTAAAACCACCCCACCTTCCAAATATGAACGTATACTCCAATATATAGGAGTAATGCTCACTCAGGGTCATTTTAGTCCAAAGGATATAAATGATGCTTACTCAAAAAAAGTTTTTCATAAATATTTTGAAGAACTGGACCAGGATAAAAATATCCTGATGCAGCAGGATATTGATGCATTGAGAAAATTTGAAACCCGTATTGACGATGAAATTAAAGGAGCTCCTGTAGAATTTTTTTTAGAAGCAGGTAAACTATTCACTAAAAGGATTGAAGAAGCTTCATTGATTTACAAAGAAATTCTTGCCAGGCCTTTTGATTTTACAATAGATGAAACGGTCATCACAGATTCTAAAAAATTAAAATTTGCTGCTACTGATGAACAGCGGAAAGAAATCTGGAGAAAAAAATTAAAATACCTGACTCTCGACCGGTATATAGAATCACTTGATCTAAGAGAAAAAAATAAGGGTAAAGAAGGCTTTGTAATAAAGACCGATGCTGAACTGGAAAAAGAAGCCCGTGAAAAAGTGACTAAAATAATGAATCGCATGTTTGACCGTTATCGTTATAAGTTCAATGACGATGATAAGTTCAATTTATATGTAAACGCCGTAACACAAACTATGGATCCCTATACTGAATTTTTTCCCCCTGTTGAAAAAAGATATTTCGATGAACAGCTCAGTGGACGATTTTCAGGTATTGGCGCTTCACTTACTTATGATGAGGGCAATATAAAAATAGCCACATTGCTTACGGGTAGTCCGGCATGGAAATCGCAGCAGATAGAAGTAGGTGATGTGATCTTGAAAGTGGCACAGGGAAGTGACAGCGCAGTAGAATTAACCGGTTTTATAGTGGAAGATGCAGTAAAATTAATTCGTGGAAAAAAGGGGACTGTAGTCAACCTGACTTTGAAAAAGAAAGATGGGGGTTTAAAGAAAGTTCAGTTAGTCCGTGATGTAATTGAACAGGATGAAACCTATGCCCGCAGTGCTGTAATTAGCAATGGAACTACAAAAACAGGATATATTTTCCTTTCAGAATTTTATGCAAATTTTGAAGACCCGAATGGCAGACGCAGCGGAGAAGACGTAAAAAAGGAAATTAAAAAATTAAAAGGAGCAGGGGTGGAGGGAATTGTGATTGACCTGAGAAACAATGGTGGGGGTTCATTATATGATGTAGTTCAAATGGCAGGGCTCTTTATTGAGGATGGACCCATAGTGCAGGTAAAAGACAGGGAAGGAAAACCAATGGTGATGAGGGATAAGGATAATGGTGTTTTATATGATGGCCCGTTAGCAGTACTTGTGAATGAATTCAGTGCATCTGCATCTGAAATTTTTGCTGCTGCCATACAGGATTATGGCAGAGGAGTCGTTATAGGCAGTACCAGTACTTATGGCAAGGGAACTGTACAAAGAAATATAGGTCTTGATCCTGAGTCAAACTTTTTATCATCAAATTCAGATTTAGGTACAGTTAAGTTGACACTCCAAAAATTCTATAGAATCAATGGAGGCTCTACGCAATTGAAAGGCGTAACCCCTGATGTGGTTATTCCTGACCATTACGAATATTTACGTTTCAGGGAGAGAGATAATGAAAATGCCTTGCCTTGGGATGAAATTTCAAAAGCTTCTTATAAGGTATGGAACAGCAATTATAACCTGCAGGCAATTAAAAATCTCAGCAACTCACGCATATCCAATACCCCAGCCTTCCAAAAAATAAAACAAAATACCGAGTGGTTATCTAAGCAAAATGATAAGGAATACCCGCTTAATATTTTAAAGTTCAGAAAAGAACAAATGCAAATGAAAACAACGGTTCGCGAGATTGATTCTTTATTAAAATTACCAACTGAAATCAAAATTGCTTATCTGCCGGAAGATATTCAAAGGCATGCACAAGACACGGTAAAACAAGAACGATACAATCAATGGTTGAAAAACATCAGCAAGGATATTTACCTGGACCAGGCGGTAAAAGTGGTAGGAGATATCCGCAACCAATTGAACCTGGCGAAAGGTAAGCCAAAACTTGAATCAGTTAAATCGTTTTAAGGTGAAGCTAATTTATAATGAGACCCGGGTAATGCCGGGTTTTTTAATAAATATCTTTCCTCTAAGATTTTAAGGTGATGCAAAGCATGACCAATAATTATAAAACCTATAGCCCGTACATATATGGGATTATTATTAGCTACACCCTTAGCCTCCAATTGATCTTCATCGAATGATCTGAACAAAAGTGCAGATGATTTTTGAACTACCTGCAACTCTTCTAACAATGACGTGGGCTCCCGGTTATTTGCATTGGATGACTCAGCATATAAATTTTCATCAAAGCCCGGGAGCGGGGTGGCATCTTTACGGGCAAAACATAAAGCCCTGTAAGCAAATATGCGTTCACCATCGATTATGTGTTGCACCAATTCCTTTATTGTCCATTTATTTTCAGCGTATTTGTAATTCCATTTCTCTTCACTGAGTCCTTTAATTGCTTCATATAAAGAAACGGGATGTGATTCAAAAGCCTTTGATAATTCATCCTCTTTTACCATATTGATATATGCATGATAAAAGGAAGGAACTCTATTTAAGTCTGGTTTTGGCATATTTTAATTTTGAACGAAAATAAAAAAACCCGGAAAAACCGGGGCTAAAATTTTTATTAAAAGGTTTTAACAGGAACAGGCCTTTTCTTTTGTTTTACTGCTTTTACAGTTTTTACAGGTTGCGAATTATTCGTCAGTTGAGAAGCAATTTTTACGGCTTCAAAAGAATTGATCCTGTTTTCCACGGTTTTTAAAATTTCTTAAAACAGTCCCTTGTAATCCTTTATGGGTGCGGGTTGCTTTTTTATTTTGGGTGACCCATCGGTAAATTTGGAGATGTTCGTTAGAAAAAAGCTCAA
>MWVW01000107.1_pt1 | contig 21330 bp, 16 predicted proteins | sample 1047191 | NCBI WGS metagenome assembly MWVW01 (sample SAMN06349985, study PRJNA376086) | soil metagenome | isolation source: MtG22-5 sample Antarctic (ecotone) | place: Antarctica
TTCAATATCGCTTACAATTTTTCTTTTTAATTCATCACTAAACAAACGACGCTGACGTAGTTGTTTTATTTGTTTTGCCTGTTTCATTTTTGACCTATTTTTGGTCAACCTATTTCAGGCAGTTACAATGTTCGAAAGTTCGCAAGTTTATAAGTTCACGAGTCTACAAGTTTAGGGTTCACAGCTACTGTTGATCTTAGGAAACGTGATTATCGGTAGTTGATAGTTTTTTCTAATTCTCACTTCACACTTCTCCATTCACCACTCATCATTCACCAGTCAATACAACTCATCCAGCTTCATACGCAAATACTTAAGTACGCTACGGTGGGTACTAAATACTGTAATCGTAATCCCAATAAGAATCAGGGCAAAAAACAAACTGAATAAAAGAACATTGTCATGCAATGCTTTTAGGTCGGGCAAAAAGCGTTCTGCAGTCAATATCACAAAATAAACCAGCACAATAGCAATAACAGCGCTGATCGCCCCATTAATTATAGCTCTTATATTAAGTGGCTTAGCAATAAACCAACGGGTGGCTCCGACCATCTGCATGGTTTTAATAATAAAGCGGTTGCTGAACATTGCCAAACGTATCGTATTATCTATAAGAATAATAACCAACACCGCAATTAAAATGGCAATGCCAGCCAATACCAGACTCATAATATTAAAATTGCGCTGCATTTTACCCACCACAGAATTCGGATATCGTACTTCATCAACAATCGGAAAACTGGATAACATGGTCTTTATGTTAGTAAGCTGCGCCGAATCAACATAATCAGCTTTTAAATTAAAATCAATACTTGTAGGCAATAAACTGTTTTCTAAAAACTCTGTAAAATCTTCGTTGCCGCTTTCCAGCCATTTTTGTTTCGCAGTTTCCTTATCGGTATAATTAACGGTTTTTGTGTATGGCTGCTCCGTAATATATTTTTGCAACGCAAGCCGGGCTGTATCTGGCACATTGGGTTTCAAAAAAACCTGTACTTCCACACTTTCTTTAAAATATTGCATCAGTTTTTGCGAGTTGATAGTTAACCAGCCAACAATGCCTAAAAGAAATAGTACCAATGTAACTCCCAATATGGACATAAAATAAGAAGGTTTGCCCCGCTGCGAAGTTGCTTTTCCAAATTGAGCCATGCGATCAGTTTTTTAGAAAGTGAACAAAAATAAACGTTTGACCCTTAAAGCGTTTACACTTTCGTTAAAGCTTTCTGAAATAAGGCAGAAAGAGCTCAAACCATTATTTTTGTTGTTCTCTAACGATTGCCTTCTTTGAATATTGCAGGTAAAATTTATTAGGTCAGCTTAATAACAATTATGAACTTTTGTTGCACAGTTTATCCTGAGTTTCCGAACGACACTCTTGTACTTCTAATTCGCTATTCTGCGCCTTCTTACTTATCAATTATTCCTGAGATGTAAATCAACTTTAATACAATTTTTGGTTTGTAGCAATGCTATAGCTTAACCTAATAGAGTTAACCAGCAATATAAGATCTGTGGGGGAAGAAGTTTATAAGTTTGTAGAGTTCGCCATCATAACTTAATTAAGTACAAAAACGAAATGGAGTATAATTTCAGAGATATTGAAAAAAAATGGCAGCAGAAATGGATAGATGATAAAGTGTACCAGGTTCCTAACCATTCATCAAAACCAAAATACTATGTGCTTGATATGTTCCCATATCCAAGCGGTGCCGGGTTGCATGTGGGACATCCGTTAGGTTATATAGCATCAGATATTTATTCACGATATAAAAGGTTGAAAGGATACAATGTTTTGCACCCGATGGGTTACGATGCTTTTGGCTTGCCTGCAGAACAATATGCAATTGAACATGGTGTGCACCCCGCGGTAAGTACCGAAAAAAACATAGTAACATTTAGAAAGCAGTTGGACAACATTGGTTTTTCTTTTGACTGGAGCCGTGAGGTAAGAACATCCGATCCCAAATATTACAAATGGACGCAGTGGATATTTTTGCAGTTATTTAAAAGTTGGTACAATAGAAAAACAAATAAAACTGAGTCGATTGATGGTTTAATAAAAATATTTGAAGAAAATGGAAATGAGGCACATCCAATTCCCAATTCCCAATTTCAAATTCCCGATTACCCACATGTAATTTTCACTGCTGAAGCCTGGAAAAGTTTTAAGGAAAAAACCCGGCAAGGCATTTTGATGGAATACCGCATTGCCTATTGTGGGTATGGCGAAGTGAACTGGTGCGAAGCATTAGGAACTGTATTGGCAAACGATGAAGTAATAAATGGAGTGAGTGAACGTGGTGGTTACCCGGTGGAGAAAAAAAGATTGCGACAATGGTATTTACGCATTACCGAATACGCCGATCGTTTATTGGAAGGCTTACAGACAGTGGACTTTAGCGAAGCAATGAAGGAAATGCAAAGCAATTGGATTGGGAAGAGTGAGGGGGCAGAGATATTTTTTCGCCTCACCCCCGGCCCCTCTCCTCACGGAGAGGGGGAAGAAGACCCTTCAAAAAAAATTGAGAATAAATCAACTGGACGCTTTTTCAAAACAACAGATAAATTTCATTGGCAGAATCTTAAGGCTTATGGCAGAGATAATCGTAAAAATTCAACCGAAGCAGAAGATAAATTATGGCAGCATATCCGTAATAATCAGTTGGGCCTAAAAGTGCGCAGGCAACATTCCGTAGAAGGATATATCGTTGATTTTGCATTATTATCAAAAAAATTGGTTATTGAGATTGATGGTAATTACCATGATGATGAAGAACAAAAAAAATATGATGAGGCCCGTACGGCCTGGTTTAATGAATTAGGATTAGCAGTATTAAGATTTTCAAATGAAGAAGTAATAAATGATATCGAAGCGGTAGTAAAAAAAATAAGATTGGTAATAACATCAGATTTAATAATAAACGAAAATACTTCTCCCCTTCTCCGCGAGGAAAAGGGGTTGGGGGATGAGGCGAATTTAAGCAATGTAGAATTGGACGATGAGGTGAAAACAGACAATTTAGAAAAAGGGGTGAGGTGCTTCACCACCCGCCCCGATACCATCTTCGGCGTCGACTTTCTTGTACTCGCACCCGAGCATGAACTGGTAGAAAAGATCACAACACCAGACCAAAAAATTGCCGTTGAAGAATACATTGCCTATGTAAAAAGCCGGAGTGAAAGAGAGCGTATGGCTGAGAAAAAGATCAGTGGGGTTTTTACCGGTGCTTATGCGCAACATCCTTTTAATGAAAAACAAATCCCCATTTGGATTTCAGAATATATACTCGCAGGTTATGGAACCGGCGCCATTATGGGCGTACCAAGCGGCGATGAACGCGACCACAAATTTGCCAAACATTTTAATATTCCCATTACCAATATTGCTGGCGCTGAATACAATGGTGAAGAAGCTTATTCATCAAAAGAATTGATATTGGAAAATAGTGATTTCTTAACCGGAATGAATTACGATGGTGCATTTGAAGTAATAATAAAAAAGCTGGAAGAAAAAGGCCTGGGCAAACGCAAGGTCAATTATAAAATGCGAGATGCAGCATTTAGCCGCCAGCGTTATTGGGGAGAACCGTTTCCTATTATTTGGAAAGATGGTGTTGCTTATCCATTAGATGAAAGTGAATTACCGTTGGAATTGCCCTATGTTGAGAGCTACAAGCCCGGGCCGGAAGGTGAAGGGCCGTTGGCTAATATTCCGGAGTGGAACCTCACCCCCGGCCCCTCTCCATCTTCGATAGAGAGGGGGGGCGAAAGTGCAGACTCCGCCCATGGGGTGAGGGAAACCAACACCATGCCCGGTTATGCAGGAAGCAGTTGGTATTTTTTGCGGTACATGGACCCGTATAACGAAGAAATATTTTGCGATAAAAACATAAGCTCTTACTGGAACCAGGTTGATCTATATGTAGGTGGTACGGAACATGCTGTTGGGCATTTACTCTACAGCCGCATGTGGACGAAAGCTTTATATGAGTTAGGATGGATAACTTTTGATGAACCTTTTAAACGATTATTGAATCAAGGCATGATTCAGGGAAGTTCAAGGTTTGTATATCAAATTAATACTTCTTTTAGTTTAGGTCAGGAAGGTGTTGTTCATGCTACAAGAAAATTCCCCCAAGCTTTTGTATCGGAGAAATACTACAAGAATTTTTTAAATAATGAAGTGTCAGCATTTGATTTATTAAGGCAAATAAATCAAAGATCGTATGTCTATGATTTAAATGAAACTACTAATTACACTATTAATCCTATCCATGTTGACATAGATTTTGTTGATGGGAAAGCATTAGACATTAAAGGGTTCCGAAATTCTAGATCAGATTTTAATACTGCAATTTTTATTTTTGAAGATGGGTCAATTTCGTTTTCAAAAGATGAAGATAATAATAGAAAATACATCTGCGGAGTCGAGATAGAGAAAATGAGTAAGCGTTTTTATAATGTAGTTAACCCCGATGACCTCGTAGAAAAATATGGCGCCGATACCTTCCGCATGTACGAAATGTTTTTAGGGCCGGTGGAAATGAGCAAACCCTGGGATACCAAGGGCATTGAAGGAGTGCATCGGTTCTTAAAAAAATTATGGAGATTGTTTTACTACGAAAATAATTTCATTGTAACAAATGAACAGCCATCTCCTGAAGAATTAAAAGTATTGCACAAAGCCATAAAAAAAATTGAAGAAGACACAGAACGTTTTTCCTTTAACACTTGTGTCAGTGCTTTTATGGTTTGTGTAAATGAACTCATCGATTTAAAATGCCATAAAAAGGGAATTCTTGTTCCTCTTATTATTTTGCTTACTCCTTATGCTCCCCACATTAGCTGCGAACTTTGGGAAACGATCAAAGTCTCTCCGACAAATGGCGGAGAAGATTTAGAAGGGGCAGTTCTTGATGCCACCTTTCCCAAACTGGAACAAAAATACCTGGTGGAAACATTTAAAGAATACCCCATCTCAGTAAATGGAAAATTGCGAACAACCATTAACATTGATCTGGCCGCTGGACAAAAAGAAATAGAGGAAATAGTTTTACAAAACGCCGTTATTCAAAAATGGCTTGAAGGCAGGCCGCCTAAAAAAATCATTTTTGTAAAAAATAAAATGGTAAACGTGGTAGTGTAGAGTAACAGGAACAGTATTTTCCCAATTACTAATTCCCAATTCCTTTTTTCAACCTGATCAACGCACTGCTATTTTCCGTACTGGCCAGTTTTGCTTCGTAACGTTTGTCTCCAACAATGGCGACCATATATGATGTGTTGGGCGGTATAGAGCCCAGGTTTTCTGCCACCATTATCAGTTCATTTTCTGCTGCAAGTTCACTTACAGAAATTTTTATTGTGTATGCTCTGTCGGTAAGACGAATATGTGCAAAAAGTAATTTATCATTTAGAAAAAGTGAAATAGAGTCACCGTCAATTTCTGCATTATCATAAAAACGCAATTCAATAGAATCGCCCGTTACAGGAATTTCAGTAGTCAGTATTTTTTTCCGGCTGGTAAACTTTTCTTCAATTGTAAGAGGTTTTATTATAACCTGTTCTTTTTTATTCTCCGTTTCTCTAACGGGTGGTATCATTACTACAGCAGGAGAAGGTTTATAAACCGGCTCAGCACTTTTTTCTTTTAGGATTATTTTTTCTGCTATTGTTTGAACGGGTGTTAATGCAATCAGTGCGACACTATCGATAACATCGGGATCATTTGCGCCAATTGTATAATTATCAATTACATTATCCCACTCATCTCTAAAAGAAGGGCCTGCAACTTTTGTCAGATCAACAACCCCTTTGGTGTCATTTGGATTTTTTTTTGATGTTGCTTTTCCATCAAGATACATTTCACCCCCGCCGGGACAATTAAAATCAGCTACAGAAAGCAAAGGAGTTTTACCTTTTCCAAAAACAGAATTTCCTTTATCTTCTATTAGTTGATCGTCCCACCAAACAACGCTGTTATTATCTGCATCAAAATATCCTTTAATGCTATACCGTCTGTAATTATTTGCTGAAGAATAATAATACGAGCTGCCAGTCAGGCTATCACCTTTTTGAATGATTTTTACTTCTACTTGGTTGTTGCCCATTTTACCCTTCCATACTCCGGTAATTTGCTGGGCCTGCAGGTTGTAAGTACAAAAGAAAGTGAAAGAGAGTAAAATAATAAAAACGGAACTGCGGTTTAAAAAGGGTTTCGGTGCTGGCATCAAGCTTAAACGTAATAGATGGGATAATATTTTGTTTACCCACTTTTGTACTTCTATTTAGCTTTGTTGTAAGTATATCCAGAGCTTGCGAAGGACACTCTTTTACGCTTTATTCCATATTCAGCAGATTGAACGACTCCTCATCTTTATACGACTATATTATTGCCGGGGCTGGCTGTGCGGGAGTAATATATCATGTAATTAAAAGGATGCTTTTGTTTCGGAAAGATGAGATGAAAAAAGCCCTGGTTTCACTTCAGGCGTTTCACGTCTCACATTTTATTTACTCGTTAGTTGCCAGCTACATTAGCAGTGATAATCTCTATCAGCTTATTAGCAGGAACCACTCCGGATTGTCGCCACTGTACCTTGCCCTTTTTAAATAAGATCAATGTAGGTACTCCCTTAATTTGGAAATGCTCAGCAGTCTGCCGGTTTTTATCAATATCTACTTTTATAATAGTTATACTTTCGCCTAACTGATCTTTTGTTTGTTTTAGTATGGGCGGCATCATTTTACAAGGCCCACACCATTCTGCAAAAAAATCAACCAGCACTGGTTTATCTCCATTAATTATTTCCTGAAAGCTTGCCATTGTTTTTATACTAATATATCATACTTTATACCAGAAAAGTTGTTGTGTGTTGATCATCAATAATAAAATCTTTTATGATTGAAGTATCGTCTTTACAAAAAGCAGTTCGAATACTGCTATTTCTTTTTTTAGTAATAGCCGGTTTGATTTATGCAAAGCCCTTTTTAGTACCCGTTGTGTTTGCTGCTTTATTAGCCTTGTTGTTTTTACCTATCAGTCATTGGATGGAGCGCAAAGGAGTCTACAGATCAGTAGCTGCAATTATTTGTATTCTATTGCTGGCTGCAATAGTGGCTGGCATCGTTTGGTTGTTCGTTTGGCAAATGTCAGACCTGGCGAAAGATGCCAGCCAGATTGAACAAAATCTTACCAAAAAACTAAAAGAAACAGTTCACTATATTGGTGAGACTTTTCGTATTACAGAACAAAAACAATATGAGCTTATAAAAAAGCAACAGGAATCAACTACCGGTAAGTTAGGCAGCAGCATTAGTCAACTATTAGCAGGAATAGGGGGCTTTCTGGCTCATTTCTTATTAGTGTTAGTTTACATTTTTCTTTTTTTATACTATCGTCTCCATTTAAAGAAGTTTGTACTCTTTTTGGTTAATAAAGAAGACGAGGAAGCTGCCAATGATATAATGCATAGTGCAGGAAAGGTTATTCAAAAATATTTGACGGGCCTTGCATTGATGATCGTTGGGTTATGGATCATGTATTCCATTGGTTTTTCTATAGTTGGTGTAAAGAATCCCATCTTCTTTGCCATACTTTGCGGTTTGTTAGAGATAGTTCCCTTTGTTGGTAACCTGGTGGGTACAATTATTACTATAATAACGTCCATTGGACAGGGAGCAAGCACGAATATGATCGTGGGAATTTTAATTACCTATGCATTAGTACAATTCATTCAAACTTATTTGCTGGAACCATTAGTTGTCGGCGCTGAAGTGAATATTAATCCATTGATTACAATTGCCGGTATTGTGGTAGGAGAATTGATTTGGGGCATCGCCGGAATGATTGTGGCTATACCTTTATTAGGGATGACTAAAATCATTTGTGATCATGTAGAATCTTTAAAACCATATGGGTATCTATTAGGAGAAGAAAGAAGAATAAAAAAACGACGAAGTTTAAAAAGAAAATTAGAAAGTACCTTTCATTAGCAAACATGATATGCCTACCCTATAAGTTTAACTAAAACTGGTATAATTATAGGATATGATTTTAATATGTTACTCTCGGCACATCTTATAAACCATCCCTTTGATCAGGTGCTTTTGGCCGTACTTGCTTTTAACCTTTTCCTGGTAACAATATTGACCTTCGCTCCTAAACCTCATAATAGACTCACAGGTTGGTTTCTATAGATGCGCTTATTCCCCAGGTTTTTAGTAATATCTATCCTTAATGCCATTAAAAAGGAAATTATGAAACGGAAATTAAAGTTATTAGCAGCAATGTCTTTCGTCAGTGCTACAGCAGTGATTTTGCTATCTTCTTTGACAACGAAAACTATAGATACCACAGATATTGTAGGCGCCTGGCGATACGGCCCTGCAGAAAACCGCACAGTGATGATCAATACCGACAAAATATTTTCTGTGGCAACATATGATATCCCCGGCAAAAAATTTATCAGTTCCTATGGCGGTACCTGGCGTGTTGATGGTAACAGGCTGATTAAAAAGATAGAGTGGAATTCTAAGGACAGTGCACAGGTAGGTAAAGAAATAACAGAGGATGTGCAAATAAAAAATGGGAAGCTTGTTGTTCAACAGTCAAACGAAACATGGAATCGTCTTGATGATGGTAAACCGGGAAAGCTTATGGGAGCCTGGGTCATTACCGGCAGCTTTAAAAATGATACCGTATTAAAGAGATCAAGTCCGTTTTTTCCAAGAAGAACAATGAAAGTGCTTTCGGGAAAATATTTTCAATGGATTGCTTACAACGTAGCTACTAAAACTTTTATAGATACCGGAGGAGGAACTTACACAACAGCGAATGGAAAATATACCGAAAACATTGAGTTCTTTACGAAAACGGCAGAGAGCGTTGGCAAAAGCCTTGTGTTTGATTATTCCTTTGTGAATGGCGACTGGCGTCACAAAGGTCAAAAATCTACAGGTGGACCCATGGATGAATGTTGGTCAAAACGGGAAACGTTGGAAAAAAATCTTTAATTTATAAAATGAAGCACTGCGATTATGTGTAGGCTTTATTTTTTATAACGTAAGACTCGTCAGAATCCTGCTTGTTGAAGGTGAAATCTGAAAATGTAACCTCGGTAGGACTATAATATATCGCCTGAAATTCTTATAAAATCACCGTTTTTTGAGATATTTTTTGGGCTGATGCAGAGCCCATTTTTTTCATTTCCACATAAGTATTTTGCGCTGCAACTATATTTGTTTTTTGTTATTAAAATAAGGAACATCATCCTGAGGTTCCTTTTCTTTTTGTTGCCAATAAGCAAGCGTAACTATATGTCCGCGTGGGGCTTTTAATAATCTTCCGAATATGGCATTGGTCGGATTAAATGTTACATCAGTAACGCCAACAGTAAAAGTTTCAGGTTCCGGCAGTGGCTGGGGTACCGCTGCAGGTATTGCTATTGCTGCTTCAGTAGAGGCTTCAGGAATAGCTGCAGGAGCAGGTGCTGCAGGAACTGTTTTTGGCGGAGGACTTGGAACAACAATAATAGTGTAATGATTATATTCTAAAAAATGTAAGATTATTATAGTTTAGATTCTGCTTTTATGGAGAGTGCTTAATAAGAAATATTTTATCTTTATTTATCTCTTCTAAAAAGGAAACGATGAAACTGAATATAAAGTTTTTCGCATCGTTAGTTTTCAGCTCTGCAGCAATATTTTTGCTATCTTCTTTGAAAGCGGGAACTATAGACACTAAAGATATTGTAGGCGCATGGGGATATGGCCCTGCAGAAAACCGCACAGTGATGATTAATACTGACAGAATATTCTCTGTAGCAATATATGATATCCCGGGCAAAAAATTTATCAGTTCCTATGGCGGTACCTGGCGTGTTGATGGTAACAGGCTGATTAAAAAGATAGAGTGGAATTCTAAGGACAGTGCACAGGTAGGTAAAGAAATAACAGAGGATGTGCAAATAAAAAATGGGAAGCTTGTTGTTCAACAGTCAAACGAAACATGGAATCGTCTTGATGATGGTAAACCGGGAAAGCTTATGGGAGCCTGGGTCATTACCGGCAGCTTTAAAAATGATACCGTATTAAAGAGATCAAGTCCGTTTTTTCCAAGAAGAACAATGAAAGTGCTTTCGGGAAAATATTTTCAATGGATTGCTTACAACGTAGCTACTAAAACTTTTATAGATACCGGAGGAGGAACTTACACAACAGCGAATGGAAAATATACCGAAAACATTGAGTTCTTTACGAAAACGGCAGAGAGCGTTGGCAAAAGCCTTGTGTTTGATTATTCCTTTGTGAATGGCGACTGGCGTCACAAAGGTCAAAAATCTACAGGTGGACCCATGGATGAATGTTGGTCAAAACGGGAAACGTTGGAAAAAAATCTTTAATTTATAAAATGAAGCACTGCGATTATGTGTAGGCTTTATTTTTTATAACGTAAGACTCGTCAGAATCCTGCTTGTTGAAGGTGAAATCTGAAAATGTAACCTCGGTAGGACTATAATATATCGCCTGAAATTCTTATAAAATCACCGTTTTTTGAGATATTTTTTGGGCTGATGCAGAGCCCATTTTTTTCATTTCCACATAAGTATTTTGCGCTGCAACTATATTTGTTTTTTGTTATTAAAATAAGGAACATCATCCTGAGGTTCCTTTTCTTTTTGTTGCCAATAAGCAAGCGTAACTATATGTCCGCGTGGGGCTTTTAATAATCTTCCGAATATGGCATTGGTCGGATTAAATGTTACATCAGTAACGCCAACAGTAAAAGTTTCAGGTTCCGGCAGTGGCTGGGGTACCGCTGCAGGTATTGCTATTGCTGCTTCAGTAGAGGCTTCAGGAATAGCTGCAGGAGCAGGTGCTGCAGGAACTGTTTTTGGCGGAGGACTTGGAACAACAATAATAGTGTAATGATTATATTCTAAAATTTGTTTCAAAAAATCTACTCTTTCTTTTATTGCATTCTTCTCCACAATTGCACATTTTATGCCATTCAATTCGTCGAACAAATGATTTTGATTGATGGGCATATTTTATTTTTTCTAAAATTTACAAGATGAGTTTTTTTCCCTCTCCTTTGGAGAGTGGTAGGGTGAGGTCTCAGAAACCAAAACTCAATGAATAAATATAATTATAAATCGGTGGTATAAATCCAACAACAACAATACCTGCAACACAAACCAACATGGCAAGTTTCGGTAAAGTGTTAGTGGACAACTTTTCAATCGGCTGCTCATTCCCATCCATAAACATTGCCTTAACTACTTTAAGATAATAATATAATGAGAGGATCATATTCAATGCCGCAATGATGATAAGTAACCAATTTCCCTTGCCTGCACCTGCCATTATTAAAAAGAATTTACCAAAGAAACCTGCAGTAGGAGGAATGCCTGCCAATGAAAACAATGAAATGGTGAGCACCCAGGTTAAGAAAGGATTTGTTTTATAAAAACCTTTGTAATCATCCATATTTTCTTTGCCCGTTAGTGCACTTACGAAAGCGATCACACCAAATGCTCCAAGGTTTGAGAAAATATAAATGAGTAAAAAATAAATTACGGAAGCAGAACCCATTTGACTGCTCCCTGAAATACCAACAAGAATAAAACCCATTTGTGTAATAGAAGAAAATGCAAGAAATCGTTTTAGATTATTTTGCCGGAGTGCAAATAAATTTCCAATGAACATAGTAAGCACGCTTAACAGAAAGATCATGTTATACCATGTATCTGCGATAGATTTAAAAGTGGCGTACAACACAGAAACAAAAACAAAAAGAAATGCGGCTTTTGAAATAACAGATAAATAAGAAGTAACTGCTACGGGAGAACCTTCGTAAACGTCAGCCGTCCATAAATGAAAAGGAACAACGGAGATTTTGAAAGCAAACCCAGCCAGTAATAAAATAAAAGCAAACAATTGTAATGTGCTTCCATTAAGATGTTGTGATAATTCTGAAAAATTCAACGAGCCTGTACTTCCATAAACGAGAGAGATACCAAACAATAATAATCCTGAAGAGAAAGCAGATGAAATGATAAGTTTCATTGCCGCTTCAGATGATTGGCGCTTCTCTAAATCAAAATTACAAATGGCTGCAAGCGGTATGGTTGATAATTCCAATCCCAGGTAAAACATTAAAAGATTCCCACTGGAGATCATAAAGAACATGCCGAGCAAGGTTGATAACAACAACATATAAAACTCTAAAACATGTTTATGATTTTTAAGCCACGAATAGGCTTGTGCGGAAATGATCAGGGTGCCAAGGTTGAGAATATTTTTTTGTAATTCAATCAGTTTATTTGTTTGAAACATATCGCCGAATAAAGTTCCTTCAGTGTTCATAAAAAATCCCGCAACAAAATTTATCAGCAACAAAACATTAACAACATTCAATACCGTTTCATTTCCCCATTCACTGTTTCCTATTTTTATAAAAAGCAAAATGAAAATGATCACAGTGATCAGCAATTCAAATTTCATTAGTATAAAAAAATCATTCGTCATGTTTCGTTAGATCATTTCAGCATGACAGTTCTTATAGCATGTTGAATGATAGTTTCTGTTCCCGGTGTTATCAGTCTGTTCAACCAGAATGGTGCAACGCCGATCGCCACAATCCCTGCAAGCAGAATCAGCGCAGCAAATTTTTCATTCCATGTTGCATCGACCTCACCCCCAGCCCCTCTCCAAAGGAGAGGGGAGCCATCAGCTTGCGTTCGCAATGGTCCCATGATTGCCTGTCCGACAGCTCTTAAAATATAAACTGCAGTTACCACAATAGAAGCGCAGGACAAAATTGTTGCAATACGATATAAAGTATCTGCATTTTGCCAGGAGCCCATGAACACAGTCACTTCGGCGACGAAGCCACTTAATCCCGGTAATCCTAATGAACACAAACCTGCAAGCACAAACACGGTTGAAATAAATGGCATTATTTTTAAAAGCCCACCAAGCTGTGCTGCCATTCTTGTATGTGTCCGGTCGTAGATCATACCAATCGCAGCGAAGAAAAGAGACGTCATCAATCCGTGTGAAACCATTTGAATCACCGCACCGTTAATTGCTGTTTGCGTCATCATGCCAATACCAAGTAAAACAAATCCGCAATGACTAACAGATGAATATGCGTTGATATATTTCAGATCCTTTTGCATCATGGTAGCGAAGGCGCCATAGATAATCGCGATCGTTGCCAGCACGATAATGACTGGTGCATAAGCATAGGCAGCATCAGGCATTAAATAAGTTGCTACACGTAAGCAACCATACCCACCAAGTTTCATAGAGATGCCGGCAAGAAACATAGATGCTGCCGTAGGTGCAGAAGAGTGGCCATCAGGCACCCAGGTATGAAATGGAAATAAGGCTCCAAATATTCCAAAACCAACAAATGCAAAAGGGAAAAACAATTTTTGCACCTCAGGAGGAATATTCATCTGTGCAATCTGTAGCAGATCAAACGAGTGTGTATTATTACTGGTATCCGTATTAAAATACAATCCAAGCAATCCTACAAAAACCAATGCAGAGCCACCCATCAGCATTAAAGCAAGTTTCATAGCGCTGTAATCTTTTTTGCCACTTCCCCAAATACCGATCATCAGGAATTTTGGTATCACCGCAATTTCAAGAAAGAAAAACAGTGTAAAAAGATCAAGTGAAATGAAGTATCCGTAAGCTCCGAGGCTTAGCAAAATGAGTAAGAAGAAAAATTCTTTGTTCAACTTCTCCATTTTCCATGAAACCAAAACTCCTGCGAGTACGACAAATGAAGTAAGCAAGATCATAGCAATGGAAATTCCATCAACACCGACATGATAATTAATATTAAGCGGGGCAAACCATGTTCGGCTGTATTCGAATAACATCTGGGCACTATTGCCTGTTGTGCGTTCCTGCCAGTAAGTGAGTAATAAAAAGAACGCGGCGAACAGTTGTACAAGAGCACCAATCAATGCAACGCTACGAACCTGCTTCAGGCCTTTACAAAACAAAATAGCAATGGCAGTTAGTAAGGGTATTAATATGAGTAAAGACAAATTCATTCTTTATAATTGTTTTTACTCACCCGCCATCCGCATTAGGCGGATGGCACCCCTCTCTCATGGCAGAGAGGTCACGCAGCTTGTCCCGCAATAACGGGAGGGGTGAGTTACTTCCATAAGTAAATAAATAATACTGCCAATCCCGCTATCCCTGCAAAAAAATACAAAGCATAGTGCTGTACCTTACCTGATTGCAAACCTTTTATCAATGCTGAAATTTTTGCTGTAATAGCAGCTAATAAATTCATGAAACCATCTACAATATTTTTATCGATCCATGCTGCAGGTCTGCCAACAAGATTGAATAAAATATTTTTTGTGATGAACAGGTATAGCTCATCAATATAGAATTTTTTGTAGGCTGTTTTATATACGCTTCCCAGTCTTTTGGAATATTTTTCCGGACATTCATTTTCATAGAGAAATAAATAAGTTGCCACCCCAATTCCGGTTAAAGACAATATGATAGGAAGTATGGAAAATAAAATATCAAGATGCGTTTCCAATGCTGCGCCATCAGACGATACAAAAGAACCGAAATGTATAAAGCCTGCACTGATACTGCATATTGCTAAAAGAACCAATGGCAGTTTCATGGACCATGAACCTTCTCCATTATGGGCTTCATGTACATGTGTCTCTTTATTCCAGAAAATGGAGAAATACAAACGGAACATATAAAAAGCCGTTAAACCCGAAGTAAACAACGCAACAAAATAGATCAGCCTGTTTGAATGAGATGCAGCAAGTAAAATTTCTTCTTTACTAAAGAATCCTGCAAATGGCGGAATTCCGGCAATGGCAAGGCATGCAATTAAAAAACAAATATGCGTTACAGGCATCAGCTTTCTTAAACCGCCCATATCTTTCATTTCATTGCTGTGCACAATATGAATTACTGCACCTGCACATAAAAAGAGTAACGATTTAAAGAAAGCATGTGTAAACAAATGAAACATAGAAGCTGTAAAGCCCAAACTATTTTCACCTCCCTGTTTTGCAACCCCCAAGGCAAACATCATATAACCGATCTGCGACATAGTTGAATATGCAAGCACCCGTTTGATATCAGTTTGTGTGCAAGCTATAATTGCAGCCAGCAATGCAGAGAGGGCGCCTACATAGGCAACAATGTTTAAAGCAACAGCATCAAATGAATAGAGTGGAAACAATCTTGCAACCAAATACACACCCGCTACAACCATTGTGGCCGCATGTATCAGTGCAGATACAGGCGTTGGGCCTTCCATTGCATCAGGCAACCAGATGTGTAAAGGAAACATCGCGGATTTTCCTGCGCCTCCTATAAATACTAATGTCAATCCACAAGTGAGCATGGACATACCAAGAAAAGTACTGCTTAGAATGCTAATCAATTGTGGTGATCCTGATGTTGTAAGTCTTGCAATGAGTGTTTGAAAATCTAAAGTTTCAGCATGAAAAGCAAGAATGAGAATACCAATTAAAAAACCAAGATCAGCGAATCGAGTAACAATAAAAGCCTTTTTAGAGGCTGCAACAGCAGAAGGTTTATCAAAATAAAATCCAATCAACAGGTAAGAGGAGATACCAACGAGTTCCCAAAAAATATATATCTGCAAAATGTTTGTAGAAACTACCAGGCCAAGCATTGAGAAAGTGAACAAAGAAAGAAAAGCATAGTAAGTGGAAAATCTTTCTTCACCTTTCATATAACCCAAACTGAATATATGCACCATCAACGAAACAAAACTCACCACCACCAGCATCATCACAGAAATTGGATCGAGTACAATGCCCATATCAATAGAGACATTCGGAGAGAACTGCAGCCAGCTATATTGCAAAGGGACGATGGATTGGTAAACTCCATTCACTTTTCCCTGCCCGACTATGTCATTCAGGCGGGCGTCAACAAAAAAATATTGATAAGCAGTTATTAAAGAAAGAACAGTAATTGCAAGCAAAACAATTGTTCCTACGATACCGGAAAAATTTCTGAAATATTTTCTGCCCCACAAGCCCAGCAACACAAAACTTGCCAGCGGCAGCAAAGGTATCCAGGCTATATATGATGCATAACTCATTTCTTTTTCAAGTCAGTTTGGTTCTTGTTGCTACCTCTTATCGTCTCTTGCTTTTTGGTTCTTGTCTTTTGGTTCTTCATCCTAGTATTTCATTTCACCGGCATCTTCCACATCAATTGAATGATGACTCCTGTACAAATTAATTATTATAGCAATGGCAACTGCCGCCTCTGCGGCAGCAATCGTGATATTAAAAATGGCAAAGAATATTCCATCCAGTTGATCGGGATACAGGTATTTATTAAAGGCAACAAAATTGATGTTTACACTATTCAGTATAAGCTCTATTGACATCAACATCGTAATCATGTTTCTTCGGGTGAACAAACCATACATGCCAATAAAAAAAAGAGCAGTGCTAACGAATAGTATATGAGTTAAAGGAACATCATTCATTTTAGTGGAATTATTTTCTCTTAAAAGCTGTTTAAAAAAGATGCAATGAATTTTCCTTAGTGGCTCAAAGTGGCTAGTGGGGACACCAGCCACGGCGGTCTGCCGCCGTTCGTGTCCTCACGAACGGCTACATGGTGATTCAAAAATCTATTTTAAACAGCTTCTTGTAAATTTATAATTTCTTCTATTTTTTCTTTTATCTTATAGTTTCTTTTCTCTTCCGGCTTTACCAGTTGTTGCAGGGCTTTTCGTCGCAATCACAATGCAACCGATCATTGCGGCAAGTAATAAAATACTCACCACTTCAAATGGTAATACATAACCGTGTTCAGTCGTACTCAACAATTGGTTCCCTATATTATTCACACTTACGTTCAACGGGTTTTTACTGGCAGGTTGAAAATTATATTGGAAGATCAATGTATAACTAAGAATAAATCCGGCCAGCACGAGCAGAACAGCAATGAGGGCACGACTGCGCATAGGCTTTGGCATTTCACTGCCTGCCTGTTGTGTAAGAAAAATGGAAAAGATAATGAGTACTACGATGCCACCGACATACACAATGATTTGCACCGCGGCAATAAACTCCAACTGCATCCAAAAAAATAATGCGGCTATGCCGATCAGTGAAAACAATAACCAAATGGCTGAACGAAAGATTTTTCTTGTTGTAACAGCGAGCAAACCTGTTCCTAAAATGAAGGCGGAAATGATATAAAATATTACCTGTGAAGCTGTCAAGCGGTCATTTATTTTTTGAACTAATATTATTTGATAAACTCAAAACTGCAAACTAAAAAGCTGCAGATCAACTATCAACTACAAACTGTAAACTATTCAATACCCTCCCTTATTTTTGATCCTGGTTTATTTAATTTCTTTGTAAGGAGGCTACGGTCAAACACACTATGCTCGAATGTCTGCGCCATTTTAATGGCGTCAGTTGGACAAGCTACAACACATAAATTACACATAGTGCACAATTCCAGGTGATATACAAAAGTGTCTAACGCTTTTTTCTTTTTGCCTTCGGGTGATATATCAAACTTTGTAATAATTTTTATAGTTGCATTGGGACAAGCCAACTCACATGCAGTGCAACCTGTACAGGCATGTTCATTATTCTCATCGTGTGGCATTACCACTTCGCCGCGAAAACGTTCAGGTAATGTTTGCTTTACATCCGGGTATTGCTGCGTGATAATTTCTTTATGATGTGTAAAATAATACCCGGTCCGCTTCATACCTGTAAGAAGCGATCTTATAGCGTTAAAAACATCAGATATGTAATCTTTTAAAAACAATTATTGAATTATTTTTATGAAGATAATTTTTTTGGGCCCGTCTGCATTACTACTATGATGCCTTCGTTGCGTCGCACTCTTGTACGCTATGTAATTCTCCTCTATAAAACAAAATCATCGTTATTATTTAAGAATAGCAATGTAATTAAAATAAGCAAACCGTTATCACCCCTTCGGGGTTTATAATGCGAATATTGCAATAACTATAATCATATCATCCCTTTGGGATTTGCTCAAACAATAAATATCAAATGTTTTTGCTATAATCATATTATATATCAGGGATTAAAGCCTGAAAGCCCGCCTGACCGGACGGGCAGGGCCGACATCATTATAAAAAACATAATAACAATAAATGATTTAAAACCCCGATGGGCAATGTCATTAAGTTAAGGTTTGATTTTTATTTATTGCCCTGCACTTTTATTGCCCTGCACTTTAGTGCAGGGATAAAAGAAATTATTTTTTATGGACTTTAGCCCCATGAATACAATTATTTTGGGCTAAAGCCCATTTATTATTATATCTGTCCCCTGTTCTAAAGAACAGGGCAATGGATATCCTTGAATTAATGACATTGCTCCCAAGGGGTGATATTATTTCTACTTTCAATCATTATTCCAACCGAATTTATATTTCGGAGCAAGCAACTGACGCCAAATGATTTGCAGATAAAGTGTTTCCCAATGCTGTGGAATGTTCCAATTGCTTTCGCACTCTGCTCCTACACTTACCTTCAGCACAAGAGTGCGACGCAACGAGGATGCCATGAAATACAAATGCTGGTGCCATAAAAAACAAAGAGCTCAAAACACAAAACCAGCAACTTCAAAAATGCCAGCCCATGATTGCTATCAGCGTCATCAATAATAAATTAAACATACTGATCGGCAATAAATATTTCCATTCTAAATTTAATAATTGATCAATACGCAGGCGTGGAAATGTCCACCTGAACCACATGATAACGAATATCAGAAAAAAAACTTTTCCCATAAACCATATGGATGATGGAATATAATCCATCACATGATTAAAACCTTTCCAATGGCCGATGTGCAGCGGCATCCAACCACCCAGAAATAATATGGCACCTAAACTGCACACTATAAAAATATTGACGTATTCTGCAAGAAGGAATAAAGCGAATTTCATTCCTGAATATTCTGTGTGAAAACCTGCCGTTAACTCGCTTTCGGCTTCCGCCAAATCAAATGGTGCACGGTTTGTTTCTGCAGTTACAGCAATAATGAAAATTACAAACGAAATAATAGCTGGAATATGTCCTTTAAAAAGCCACCAGCCGTTCTGCTGCGATGCAATGATGTCAGAAATCTGAAGGCTGCCGGTAAGTACAACAATTGAAATAACAGATAGGCCTGCACTCAATTCATAACTCACAATCTGTGCCCCGCTGCGCATAGCACCAAGCAAAGAAAATTTGTTGTTGCTTGCCCAGCCCGCCATTAAAATACCAATTACAGAAACAGAAGAAACTGCACTTATGTAGAGCACGCCAATATTCAAATCCCACATCTGAAACCCTTTGGCAAAAGGGATTGGCGCCATGATCAACATCGCAACGATCATTACTATAAATGGTGCGAGGTTGAATAAAAATTTATCTGCACCATCAGGAGTGAGTCCTTCTTTCATTGCGAGCTTTAAAGTGTCTGCAACTGTTTGTAATGAACCCCGGTATCCAACACGATTAGGCCCGAGACGAATTTGCATGTATGCAGAAACTTTTCTTTCCATCAATACCAGCACTAAACCAAGCACAGCAAATAATGTGATCACACATAACCCTACTATCACAAATTCAAACACCAATGCAAGTGTTGGATTGAATGTGTTGTTCAACCATTGATGAATAGAATCTGTTATGCCTTCCAGACTAAACATGCCCCCATCCCCTAAAGGGGAGTAATTTTTTATGTTATAAATTTTTTCTCAAGCCCCAATACAATAATGTATTCTCCATTACACCCCTTTAGGAGATAGGGGCTTACCTATCTATATCCGGTACCACCAAATCCAATGTTCCCATGATCGCTACAAGGTCTCCTATCTTGTGCCCCTTTGCCATGTGATGGAGTGCAGAGAGATTAGAAAACCCAGGTGAGCGAAATTTTATCCTGTAAGGTGTTGTGCCGCCCTCGCTTACAATGTACACACCAAACTCACCACGTGCTGTTTCCACCCTTGAATAAAATTCCCCTTTTGGTAATTTCAAAACTGCTTTTGTCTTTGCCAGGAAATCTCCTTCGGGAATATTATCAATGAGTTGCTCTATGATAGAAAGTGATTCCCGCATTTCCTGCATGCGAACCAAATAGCGGGCAAAACAATCGCCACCGGTTTCAATGATCTCGTCAAATTGCACCTGGCTGTACACTTCATAAGGATACAATTTTCTTATATCGCAACTCACATTACTTCCCCTTGCTGTTGGTCCTGTGCAACCATAAGAGACAGCATCTTCTTTCGAGATATAGCCTACATTTTTCATACGGTTTTGAAAAATAATATTACCCGTTACTAATTCATCATACTCATCAATTTTTGATTTGAAGAGTGTAATAAACTCTTTTACATGTTTTTCAAAATTCAGATGAAGATCAAACATTACACCGCCAGGTACAATGTAATTCATCGTGAGCCTGGCACCGCAGGTTTCTTCCATTATATCATTGATCGCTTCACGTTCTCTGAATGCATGAAAAAAAGGAGTGAGTGCACCCACGTCCATGGCCATTGCACCCCACCAGAGTTGATGTGATGCAAGCCGTGTTAATTCATCCATTAATACACGAATTACTTTTGCTCTTGGGGGAACTTCAATTTGCAACACTTTCTCTACACATAAAGCACAACCATGATTATTGATGTGTGAAGAAAGATAATCCATCCGGCTCGTTACATAAATGAACTGGCGGTACGACAGGCTCTCGCACATTTTTTCTATGGAACGATGAATATAGCCAAGATGCGGCTCAACGTTTTTGATAGTCTCGCCACTGAGTGTAATAATGAGATGCAAAACGCCATGCGTTGATGGATGTTGGGGTCCTATGTTGATAACGAGATCTCCAGCCTCCCCTAAATCCCCTCCGGTGGAGGGGACTTTTGGATAGTCGCTTATTATATCTGTTTGTCTATACATATTCGCTCTTGACAGCTTCCAGCTACAAGCTGCGAGCTGCGAGCATATTGCTCGTGGCTCGTAGCTCAAAGCTCGTAGCATTATTCAGGGTTATAATTTTATCATATTAACCGGGTCTTCATAATCTTTGCGTAAGGGCCATCCCTCCCACTCATCAGTCATAAACAATCTTCGCAGATCAGGATGACGTAAAAATTTTACACCAAACAGATCATATACTTCACGTTCATGAAATTCCGCAGTGCGCCAAATATCTGATACCGTTTCTATTTCCGGATTTTCTCTATCAAGCTTGGATTTTACTACAACTGTATGAC
>MWVW01000108.1_pt1 | contig 21169 bp, 14 predicted proteins | sample 1047191 | NCBI WGS metagenome assembly MWVW01 (sample SAMN06349985, study PRJNA376086) | soil metagenome | isolation source: MtG22-5 sample Antarctic (ecotone) | place: Antarctica
GACCTGGCAGGCCGTGTGTATTCAACACCTCCTGCAACTGCAAAGGATACTTTATTTTATCCTTTATATGATTCAATAAAAGCGGTGGCGCAGCAATTTCCTAATCTTAACCGGTTTGTTTTAAAAGGTTCTGCTAAAACATCTTCTTCATCTGATATAAATATCGGGTATAATATCCCCCAGGGTTCTGTTACCGTTACAGCAGGCGGTCAGCTATTAAGAGAAAATATTGACTATACAATCAATTATGATCTTGGTACAATAAAAATAATTAACCAGGCAATTACCAATGCCGGCTTACCCGTTCAGGTAAATTATGAGAACAATGCAAGTTTTGGTTTGCAGCAAAAAAATTACATGGCATTGCGCCTCGATTATCTTGCAAAAAATACTGCCCGGACTCAATTGAGTTATGGAGCATCAATGGTAAGGCTTGGTGAAAGGCCTTATTTTAGTAAAGTTGATTTTGGTGAAGACCCTATCCGTAATACCATGTATGGTGTTGATATGAATTTCCGCCAGGATGTACCGCGACTTACCAAATTTTTAAATAAGATCCCTTTTTACAAATCCACTGCTCCATCAACAATCAATGCATATGTTGAAGCTGCCTATTTACAACCAGGGCATGCACCACAAATTGGTAAAGGTAATGCTGGCACTATTTATATAGATAATTTTGAAGGAAGTAAAAGTGATATTGATCTTCGGTTTCCACCAATCAGTTGGGCGCTGGCATCAACTCCATTAGGAGCTACTGATAGAAATGGAAATATTCTTTTTCCTGAAGCCTCATTAAATAATAACCTTGAATATGGCAGAAACAGGGCACGTATTGCATGGTACCAGATAGAACCTACTTTACAGGATGTCCGGAGTTTGTCAAATCCATTAAAAGGAAACCGGGCAGAACTTTCTGATCCAAGGGTACGCTCTGTTTCCCAATCAGAAATTTTTCCTCAGCGTACCACCAGCTTCGGACAAAATCAACTGATAACCTTTGATCTTGCCTATTATCCAACAGACCGTGGTCCTTATAATTATGATGCATTAACCGGAAGGGTAAATGCTGCCGGCAAATTACTTAATCCCAAAAGCCGCTGGGGTGGCTTAATGCGCAATATTGATCAGACAGACTTTGAAACTTCCAACATTGAATTTATAGAATGTTGGGTGCAAGATCCTTTTATATTAAATCCTGCAAGCACCGGTGGTAAATTTTATCTTAATCTTGGAAATGTATCAGAAGATGTTTTAAAGGACAGTCGCCGTTTTTATGAAAATGGATTGCCAACTCCAAAAGCACTGTCACAGGTAGATACTTCGGTTTGGGGAAAAGTTCCACGCAATCCCATACAGGTTACCAATGCATTTAGTAACGATCCAAACGACAGGCAATTCCAGGATGTGGGATTTGATGGATTAAATGATAGCGGAGAAATACTAAAAAGAAGAATTGATTATCTCGATATTTTAAGAGCAAATTTTGGGGCTAATTCAAAAATATATCTGGATGCAATAAATGATCCTTCCACAGATGATTATCATTATTACCGTGGTGGTGATCTTGATGCACAAAACCTTGGTATTTTAGGCAGGTATAAAAAATTTAATAATCCACAGGGCAATTCCCCGGTGGCAGATAATAACTCAGAATTTTCTTCTGCTGCAACATTATACCCCGACCAGGAAGATCTTAACCGGGATAATACACTAAATGAAACTGAAGAATATTTTCAATATATAGTAGATATTAAGCCTCCTGCATCACCACAAATGAGCATAGGCCAAAATTATATTGTTGATAAAAAACTGGTATCTGTAAAATTAGCTGATGGCTCATCACGCAATGAAACGTGGTACCAGCTTAGAATTCCCATTAATTCCTACACGCAAAAAGTGGGTAATATCCCTGATTTTAAATCAATCCGTTTTATAAGAATGTTCCTTACAGATTTTGAAGATAGTGTGGTGGTACGTTTTGGTAAACTTGATCTTGTTAGAAATACATGGAGAAAATTTCAATACAAACTTGATTCTACAGGAATTTATTCTCCCACTTCATCTGCTGAATTTAATGTGGGTGCAGTTAATATTGAAGAAAATGATAAGCGAACCCCGTTGCCATATCGTACGCCAAGAGAAATAGAAAGGGTACAAACTTTAAGTAATGAAGGAGTAAACTTATTACAAAATGAACAGGCATTAAGCTTACAATTTTGTAATCTGCGTAAAGATAGTTCTAAGGGAATTTTTCAAACGTTTGGAGCAAAGGATATCAGAAATTTTCGCAAGCTGCAAATGTATATTCATGCAGAAAAGAAAAACATCTTAAGTAATTTAAATAATAATGATCTTACAGCAGTTGTGCGATTAGGAACTGATTTTGTAAGCAATTATTATGAAATAAGAATTCCTTTAAAGCTTACGGCGCTGGATGCTGCAAGTAAATTTAATCCGAACAGTAATGAATATAACGACACATTATGGGTACCTGCAAACAGTTTAGACCTGGACCTGCAGGTACTGACCAGAATTAAAAATGCAAGGAATTTATCCAATCTTTCGCTTAACCAGATTTACAGGCAGGTACAGGCTAATGGTCATACTTATTCCATTATGGGTAATCCAAATCTTGGTGAAGTAAAAGGTATGTTATTAGGTGTTGAGAATACCAAAAATCAAACTGATGCATGCGGTGAAGTATGGTATAACGAATTACGTTTATCAGCAATAGATGAACATGGCGGATGGGCCGCCCTGGGAAGGATTGATGCAAACCTTGCTGACCTTGGAACTATCTCCATTTCAGCAAATACTCACAGCAATGGTTTTGGAACATTAGAGCAGCGGATAACCGAGAGATACCGGGACAATTTTGTACAGTTTGATGCAGCTGCAAACCTTGAACTTGGAAAATTATTGCCGAAAAAAGCAGGGCTTTCCATTCCGGTGTATGCCAGCTATTCACAAACAGTAAGCACACCGGAATATGATCCCTATGATCTTGATATAAGATTAAAAGAAAAATTAAAAAATGCTTCCGGCTCAAAAAAAGATTCTATACGTACAAATGCGGTTGATTATACTTCAATAAAAACAGTAAATTTTACAAACGTTCGTAAAAATAAAACAAACGGAAAAAAACCAAAGGTGTATGATATATCCAACATTGATCTTAGTTATTCTTATACAAAAACACAGGCGCATAACCCACTGATAGAATATAATGATGTAACGAAACACAGGGGAGGTATAGGTTATAATTATGCACCACAACCAAAATATTTTGAACCGTTCAAAAAAATCATTAAAACAAAATCACGCTGGTTTGATCTTATAAAAGACTTTAATTTTAATCCTGTTCCATCACAGTTAAGTTTCAGGGCAGATGTGTTCAGGCAGTTCGGTGTTATTAAACCACGAAGTGTAACCAGCGATTTTAAAAATATTAAATACAATACTCCGGAAACGTATGATAAATATTTTACGTTCGACAGAAATTATATTGTTAGGTGGGATATTACCCGTTCACTTAATCTTGATTATTATGCATTGAACAATGCAAGGATAGATGAACCTTATGGCAGACTGGATACCAGGGAAAAACGGGATACAGTAAGAAAAAATTTCTGGAAGGGAGGAAGGAATGTAGTTTTTACCCAAACAGCTAATTTTTCTTATAATGTTCCAACGGCAAAGTTTCCATTAATTGACTGGACTACATTGCGCTTAAGGTATGGAGCAAATTACAGATGGATAGGTGCATCACGGCTGGCTTATAACCTGGGTAATTTTTTAGAGAATGGCCAGCAGGAAGAAGCAAATCTTCAACTGGATTTTAATAAGCTGTATAGTAAATTTAAATTTTTAAGGGCATTGGATCAACCTGTTCAGCCACAGCCCACTACTGACACTGCAAAAAATAAAAGTCAAAGGCCTGCAAGAATTCCAGGCGAAGTAAGAGGAGTTACGAGATTTTTTGGTAAAGTGTTAACCAGTGTAAAAAACATTAATGCTACTTTTTCTCAAACCAGTAATACAAGATTACCGGGCTATACTGACAGTACACAATTCTTAGGTCAAAACTTCCGCAGCATGGCTCCGGGTTTCGATTTTATTTTAGGTAAACAGCCGGATTCAGCATGGCTTAACAGGGCTGCCAGAAAAGGCTTAATAACCAAGGATGCAGAGTTTAACGATCTCTTCAGGCAAACATTTGATCAGCGGCTAACATTGGCAGCACAGTTAGAACCTTTCCGTGATCTTACGATTGATGTAAACGTAGATAAAACATTTAATAAAAATTATTCTGAATTATTTAAAGACACCACAGGCACAGGAAATAATTTTGCTCATTTAAGTCCTTATGCAGGTGGCGGGTTTAATGTTAGCTACATTGCATTTAAAACCTTATTCGGCAAGTTTGATCCGAACCAGGTATCTGAAACATTTTTAAAATTCCAGGATTACAGGAGAATACTTTCCGAAAGATTAGGTAAAGCCAATCCTTACAGCCAGGTACTAAATGCTGATGGATATTATTTAGGCTACGGCCGTTATGCAATTGATGTTTTGGTTCCATCATTTATTGCAGCATATACAGGGCAGGATCCTGAAAGGGTTTCATTGATAAAACAAAATAATCCGCGGTTAAAATCAAATCCATTCAGTGGAATATTGCCAAAGCCAAACTGGCGCATATCTTATAACGGGCTAAGCCGGATAAAAGGTCTTGATAAAATTTTCACTAATTTTTCTTTAACACATGCTTATAACGCTACCCTTGGCATGAACAGTTTTACATCTGCATTGTTCTTTCAGGATGTTTCAGCTTTTGGTTATCCGTCTTTTATAGATACAGTTTCCAACAACTTTATTCCATATTACCTTGTTCCGAATATAACAATACAGGAGCAGTTTGCCCCATTGGTTGGTTTTGATTTTAGTCTTGTAAATCAATTAACAGGTAGGTTTGAATATGTAAAGCAAAGGCAATTAAGTATGAGCCTGATTGATTTCCAGCTGAGTGAAGTAAGGTCAACAGAATTTACAATTGGTGCAGGATACAGGAAACGCGGATTAAAGCTTCCATTCAAAATACCTTTTACAAAGAAAGACACAAAGCAGTTGGATAATGAGATCAGTTTTCGCTTCGATCTTAGAATAAGAGATAATGCAACTGCCAACAGCAGGCTTGATCAGTTAACGACATATCCTACCGGGGGGAGTAAAGAAATATCACTTAGCCCCACTATTGATTATTATATCAATAACCGTATAAATGTAAAGCTCTATTTTGATCAAAGAAGAGTAACCCCATACATATCTTCCGCAGCTCCTACTGTTAATACAAGAGCGGGTGTGCAGGTGAGGATATCTTTAACTCAATAAGTTTGTCTGAACCAGGATTTATGGGATTAAAGGATATTGGGATTTATTTAATATACCAAATCCATGTAACTAATTTGTAAAAAATACTAAATGAAAAATCATTTTTAATTTTTTGCTTGTTGATTTTTTTGAAAACTTCTGAAAGCAAAGAAGAAAATCTTAAAACGTATAATGATACTTCACTGCCAATTGCGGAGGAGTTTAGTACAAAATATTGTAAGGTTATTCACCGTCAGTTCTTCTTAAAATAAATAGCATTCGCCTGTGTAAGAGTAGTCATTACAATGTCGTTTATACATACATGAGCAGGAAGAGAGGCCGTATAAAATATGGTATCAGCAACATCCATTGCACTTAATGGTGTAAAACCTTTGTAGGTGTCAGCTGCTTTGGTTTTGTCTCCTTTCCATCTCACCAATGCAAATTCAGTTTCTACAGCGCCGGGATGAATGGCAGTAACTTTTATCCCATGTTGTAAAAGATCTATACGCATTGATTTACTTATTGCATCCACGGCTGCTTTTGATGCACAATAAATATTCCCTTTTTCATACGTTTCTTTTGCTGCAATTGAACCAAGATTAATAACGTGCCCGTTGTTTCTTTTTGTCATAAATGGAATAATGGCTCTGCTTACATACAATAAACCATTTACATTGGTTTGCAACATCGTATCCCAGTCATCAACATCTGCCTCATTAAAATAATCTCTGCCTAAGGCAAGCCCGGCATTGTTTATTAAAATATCAATAGCTTTCCATTCGTCTGGTAAATCATTTATAGCAGTAAACACTTCTTCTTTGTTTTGAACATCAAAAGCTGATCCCCATACTTTTACTTTAAATGTTTTTTCTAAAGAATCTTTTAATTCTTTTAGGCGATCTTTTCTTCTGCCATTAATAATAATATTATCGCCTGCTGATGCAAACTTTTCTGCACAGGCTTTTCCTATTCCTGATGTTGCCCCTGTAATAAAGATTATTCTGTTTGTCTGAACCACGATTTATTGGATTAAAAGATTTATAGGATTAAGAATAGCAGCATAAATTAACAAACTACTAACTACTAACTGCTCATCTTACTAACAGCACTGTTCCTTTTTGTGTAATTTTTTTATCCTGGTAATTCACTCCTTCCACTATCCATACATATATATCTGAATCCTGTGGTTGCCCTTTATATCTTCCATCCCATCCCATATTTTGTTCATAAACGATTTTCTCACTGGAATACATTAATACTCCCCACCGGTTAAATACTTTAAACTGATTTATTTGCTTTATGCCTGCGGCGATTGGCCTGAACAAATCATTTCTTCCATCGCCATTTGGTGTGAATGCCGTAGGTACAAAAATACTGGGTAATACATTATAAACACTTACACTTATTGTATCAGTTGCAAAGCACCCTGCTGTAGTACTAACTCTTACTATATAATTTATATTTTCAGTAAGGGTAGCAACAGGGTTCCCAATTGCTGAATTATCTAAGCCGGTTGGGGGAGTCCATAAATAAAATTGCCCTCCGGTTGCATTTAGCTGCAGCGGCTGATTCTCCACAATTGATGTATCCCGTGGGCCGGCATCAGCAGTTACTTTTTGCACCATTATAACTACGGTATCAAACACGGGTTTGGGGCAACCAAGTGTATCAGTTATAGTAACAATATACCTTATGGATCTGTCAGGGCGTGCAACAGGGTTTGGTATATTTGCATCATTTAAAAAGAATGCAGGCGACCATGTGTACTTACTTCCTCCGCTTGCAATCAATTGTATGCTGTTACCAAAACACAATACAGTATCAGGTATCGGCGTAACAACCGGATATGGTGATACCCTGACTTTTACGAAATCTGTGGATTGACATTTACCTATATTGCCTATTACCAAATAAGTTGTAGTTGCTAATGGTGTTGCCGTCGGATTTTTTGATGTATCATTATCCAGCGAGGCTGCAGGAGTCCACTTAAAAGACAAAGCATCACTTGTGATATTTAATTTAACCGCATCGCCAATGCATACACCTGTATCTTTTCCGGCATCAATGGTTACAAATCTTTTTACATCAATAAAAACTGAATCTTTACCGATACAGCCAAAAGGATCTGTTAGTGTAACATAATAGGTAGTGGGCACATCAGGGCTTACTAATGGCGAGGTACTATTTTGATCATTGATATTAATATTTGGTGTCCAGAAAGAAGTTCCACTGCCAAAAGTATTTAATTGCAATGTATCAATAGAACAGATCAGGGTATCATTAGTAACAGTAAAATCAGGTTTGTCCTGTATTGTAACAGGTTGCATTATTGTATCTGTGCATCCTTTGCTGTTGGTAACTATAAGAGACACATCATAATTACCTGAAGCACTGTAAGTGTATTTGGGATTTTGTAAATGAGATGTGTCAGCTAAGGTGGAAGCATCTCCAAAATCCCACGACCATGAATTTACAACTCCATAATTTGTTTGTGATTTATCAGTCAATTGAATGGGTGTGTTTTTACACTGCCCTGTGGAAGTAAAGGCAGGAAAAAATCCCGGGTAAACTTTTACAATTGATGTTGTAGAATCAGTACATTGTCCTTTAAGGGATATTCTTAATTTCAGAATAAAAATTCCTGTATCACTATACGTGTGAGTAGGATTGGATAGGGTAGAAATATTTTGTGTACCGCTTTTGGGATCTCCAAAATCCCAAAAATAATCTATGCCTGGCGGGTTTGAGCTTTTATTACTGAATGTCATAGTAAAACCATCGCATGTTAAATAATCGGGATCCAGGGCAGGAGTTAACGGATTGCAATTGGCTACATTTATGTGTAAAGATTTTCTTGATTCACCTATATATTTCCCATTTCTATATTCTTTTGCAACTGCCGTAAGAACATATTGGCCTATACCAGGAGCAATTCCTGAAACTATTCCTGTGTTGGGATTTATGGTAACACCGGGTCCGAGTGGTTGAAAGGCAGAAAACGCTCCATTATATTGCACAGAAGAATAAGGTGGTGGTGCGGCAATTCCGGGAGATGGAATATTTGTTGTACCTCCTGTATAAGCTGGTGCAAATTCATACACTAATAAATCACCATCCGCATCAGTAGCGGTAAACTCAAAAGTAAAAGGATTGTTGTTGCAGATCACTGCCGTATCATTAGCAATAAATTTGGGACTAGAATTTTGTGGTGCCGTTAATACATCAGCGGTACCTGGAATTTTAATAGTCCAGGTATCACCAACATTGTTGGAATTTATAATATTCACTATACCGGCAATTCTGCAACATCTTTGGTATGCGATAGTATATCCATCAACACTGGGTGCCAGTTCCTGAACCGTTTGGTATGTGGCATATGTATAACATATATCAGGCTTATTAACAATACAGGGATCACAGTCAGGAGTACTGCAATTAACAATATTCGGCGACGCACTCAGAGGAACATTTATAGTTTGAAGAAATTGATTAATACTACCATTAAAAAATGTAAAATTTACTGATTGATCTAACTGTTGGGGTGTATGATCGCACTTCATATAAAGAACCAGCACAATTTTATAAAGATTTTTAGAAGGATCCATAGTTCCCGGGCCCAGGTATTCATAATACATCCATCCTCCCTTTGTATGATTTGCAATAGATACAAAGCAGGAAAGACAGAGTAAAAAGAATAAAACAGCTTTTTTCATTGGATTCTATAAGCCCCGTATGAGAATAAACCTCAAATTACGTTAAAAAGCTGTTTTTAGATTGTGACACAATTAATTAAGAAATAATTAATTGTTTAGAAATATAACAAAATGTTTTTGCATTTTTCTGATTGCTCAATCATTCCCATATGCCCGGTATCTAAAATATGAACATGCGCATGATCGGGTAAATGGCACTGTTGTAATGAAGCCTGCAAGGGAATTGCATTATCTTTTTCACCAATAATAAAAAGTATTGGTTTATTAAATGTTTTTAATACAGAAATCCTGTCGGGCCTGTTTATCATAGCATGATAATATTGTATCAAGGCTTCAGGTTTAAATTGTTTTCCCTTTTCAATAAGTTCTTCCATCTCCTTCACGTGCTCTTTACCTGCAAAAAGGTTGGGTATCGAAGTTTTTAGAAAAGCATAGGCTCCGTTTGCTTTTATAAACTCAATTGTTTTTAAGCGGGTTTGCTTTTTTTCTTCATCATCAGCAAAGGCAGAGGAGTGGAACAATCCAAAGCCATTTAACAGTTCGGGATATTTTTCAGCAAAGGCAAGTGTTATGTATCCACCCATGCTATGGCCGATTATTGTACACTGTTCAATATTTTCATAGTCAAGAATAGATTTTATTACTGCTGCATAATCATCAATTGTAACCTGCCTGCCGGCAGGCAAGGCATTTTCTCCATCTAGCATTTCTGATTTTCCGCTGCCGGGAATATCAGGAATTATAAAATAAAAATCATCGTTCTGCAGATCTTTGATAAGCTCATTCCATATATTTCCATCTTCTCCAAAGCCATGCAAAAGCACTACAGGCTTGCCTTTACCTGATACCCTGTAGTGAATATTTTTATTTTTGTATTGAATGAATTTGTTTTCCATTTACTATACTGCGAAATATAAGAAGTAAAAATATTGGCATTAAAGAACTATTGAAAGGTTGTGGAATAAAAATCATTAAGCAAAATACGACGACATATAATATAGCAGCGAAAAAGAAATATTTTTTAACCCCTTGCTTTTTACTGTGAATAAAAAATGCCATTACAGCATGTGTAGGCCATGCCCATAGAAGGTTATAATTGTTTCTGCAGACTATATGTTCCGTGCCAACCCACATGACTAACATAAGTATCCCTGCAATGCCGGTAATAAAGAAAAAGAAGCCATCAAAACCATATAAGATTTTTTTTACGCCTTCGTTTTTTGAAAGGCTCAATAAAACAATCGTAACAAGTAATAGCCAGAAAATAAAAACAGGATTTGTAAACAAATTTTTTGCAGGTTTTACAAGCGGTAAATCAATAATTCCAACTTTAAATTCAACAATCGGTTTATTTCCAATTCTACCGCTGTCAAAACCTTTAAACAAATAATCCGGGAGAAACATTGCTTCCCTGTTGCTCATTACTTTATCAGTATTGTTACCTAGTAAAATATCCATCCCCAGCTTGGTCAATTGCTTGTCATTATAATCCATGTACTCAAAAATATGCCGGCGAAAAGTAGTTTTTTCTTTTATAATGTTGGAATAATGTACCACGGAATCTGAAGATTTTTCCAACAGATCACGAAGCCGGGTTGTGCAGTTATCAAAAAGAAAATCATATTTATAAAATTTATTTTCACCCATCAGGTTTTGTTGAAGCAACAAGACCATTTTTTGTTTTTCATTGCAGGACAAATTCAAAACCTGTTCTGTCATACTTCTGTTTTCCTGCAGATATGCCTCTTTAAAAGAAGTAAATTCTTCTGTAGATAAATAATACATCAGCTTGCCGCGAACAAACTTTGTATAAAAGTCGGGCTCATCAAAATTGAAAGTCCCGTAATTATAAACCATGTCTTCATTGTTAACAGAGTCTGTTACCCGAAGTGCACTATGGCCAAATGTGGAATATAATTCTTCGCCGGGGCTGGCAGTTAGCAGGCTTATGCGAACACGGCAGGAATTAGATTGGGCAAACGTGGAATAAGAAATAAGAAATAAGAAATAAGAAATGAGGAACTTCTGAACCATTATCTGAACTGTGATTTATGGGATGATTGTGATTAATAGGATATTGTCTGAACCATAATTTTAGATAAATAATTTAAATAGATTGAAAAATTAGTAAACGTATTAAAATAAAGAACACCAATATTATTGTCTTTTGTTCCCAGTGATCCCAAAAATCCAAAAAATCCCGGTTCAGACTACCTGCTGTAATTAGGCGCTTCCCGTGTTATTTCAATATCATGAGCATGGCTTTCCTTCATGGCGGCATTGGATATTTTTACAAATGTTGATTGTTGCAAAGCGCTAATATCTTTGGCTCCGCAATATCCCATACCAGCTCTTAATCCGCCGGTAAACTGGTGTACTACTTCACTAAGAAAACCTTTGTATGCCACCCTGCCTTCAATTCCTTCAGGAACAAATTTTTGGGTTTCATTTTCTGTTCCCTGGAAATAACGGTCACTGCTGCCCTGTGCCATCGCCCCAAGTGAGCCCATACCTCTGTATTGTTTAAACTTTCTTCCCTCATAAATTATTGTTTCTCCCGGGCTTTCTTCCGTACCTGCAAATACATTTCCCATCATCACACAACTTGCACCGGCAGCTAATGCTTTTACCATATCTCCTGTGTAACGGATACCGCCATCTGCAATAATGCCGATGTTTTTATTTTTTAATGCAAAGGCTGCTTCCATCAGCGCTGTAATTTGTGGAACACCTGCCCCTGCCACAATTCTTGTAGTACAGATAGAGCCCGGGCCAATGCCCACTTTCACCGCATCTGCGCCTGCATCAGCTAATGCTTTTGCACCGGTTGCAGTCCCGATGTTACCTGCTATAACCTGCAGTTCTTTAAAATTATTTTTTATTTTTTTCAGGGCAGCAATTACTCCTTTCGTATGGCCGTGGGCACTATCCAGGCAAACCACATCAACGCCAACATTCTCCAATGCGGCTACACGATCATAAATGTCTTTTGTAATCCCAACCCCGGCGCCTACCAATAATCTTCCGAAAGAATCTTTGGTTGCATTGGGATGATTATATACTTTTAAAATATCCCTGTAAGTTATTAAGCCCTTTAATACTCCTGCTTTATTAACAACAGGCAGCTTTTCAATTTTATATTTTCTAAAAATTATTTCTGCTTTTTTAAGATCAGTTCCTTCCGGTGCAGTAATTAAATTCTCCTTGGTCATAACATCGCTAACCTTGCGTTTATAATTTTCTTCAAAGCGAAGGTCGCGATTGGTTAAAATACCCACCAGCTTTTTATTTGAATCAACTATTGGTATTCCGCCTATTTTATTTTCTTTCATCAGCCGCAACGCATCACCAATTGTAGCATCCACCAATAATGTTACCGGGTCAATTATCAATCCGCTTTCACTTCGTTTCACTTTACGAACCTGTGCAGCCTGGTGCTCGATACTCATATTTTTATGTAAGATACCCAGGCCGCCTTCACGTGCCAATGCAATGGCCAAAGATGCTTCAGTAACGGTATCCATAGCTGCGGAAAGCATCGGAATATTAAGCGTGATATTTTTTGTTAGCCGGGTTTTGATATCTACATCACGTGGAAGCACTTCGCTGTATGCGGGCATAAGCAATACATCATCGAACGTTAAACCTTCGCCGAAAAATTTTTTTGTCTGAAAGGCTCTTCCGGAAGAATTGAGAGAAGAAGCGTTATTTATTGTTGCCATGCACAAAAGTAAGGCAAATTACCAAGTCAATGGTCAATAGGTCAATGGTCTAATATGTTTATAGGTATTAATTAAGAGACCAAATGACCAATTGACTTAATGACCAGAAAGAATAATCTATTTCAGTATTTCAACAAGCTCAATATCAAAAACCAATTCTTTACCTGCAAGAGAATGGTTTGCATCCAGCACCACAACATCATCTTTTATTTCAGCAACTCGTAACAGGGAATGGCTGGCCGTTCTCATTACGCAATTGTAATTGCATGCCAACATCCAGTTTCATATCCTTAGGAATATTCTCTTTCGGAAACTCGATCATGTCCTGTTCATCTTTTTCTCCATAAGCATCTCCGGGTAAGATATTTATTGTTTTTTTCTCCCCTACACTCATACCGGGCATAGCATCATCAAAGCCCTTTATCATTTGCCCTGCACCTACAGTAAACTCAAGAGGCTCTCTTCCCTCACTGCTGTCAAACTGCTCACCATTAGTTAATTTGCCTGGATAATGAACTTTTACTACATCACCGTTTTTTACTTCTGCCATAATTATTTTTTAAAGTTTCGTTTGTCAATATTTGTACCAATAAATAATTGTTGCATGTAAGTTTTACTTCCGGTAAATTCAGGAGTGGATTCATTCATACTTACTAAGTCTGGCTTTGGGAAAGACTATTGCTTGTTGTAATTTCACCAAAAAAGTTCATGAAGAGTTTTATATTTCTTTTTATATTTTCTGCTTTGTCATATAATTTATTTGCACAAAATAAAAGAGCAAGAGATCTGGGAATTACCATTGGAGTTTTATCAACGGGAAAGTTAAATGCTATTACAGATGTACCTGGTGTAAAAGTGGGACATACAACTTTGGTAAAAGGTGATTCTGTACGCACAGGTGTTACTGCTGTTCTTCCGCATAATGGTAATATATTTCAACAAAAAGTGCCCGCTGCAATATATGTTGGTAATGGCTTTGGGAAACTTACCGGGGTAACGCAGGTGCAGGAATTAGGGAATATTGAAACACCTGTTATCCTCACCAATACATTGAGTGTGTCTGCTGCGATGAATGCTGTAATAAATTATACACTTAAACAAAAAGGCAATGAAAATGTAAGATCGGTAAATGCTGTTATTGGGGAAACAAATGATGGATGGGTATTAAATGATATCAGGGGCATGCATGTGGAGGAAAAGGATGTTTTAAATACCATACAACAGGCAAAAGGAGATGGAGTGCAGGAAGGTAATGTTGGTGCCGGAACCGGTACCATTGCTTTTGGGTTTAAAGGTGGCATTGGTACAGCATCCAGAAAAGTGCCTGCAGCGTTGGGCGGTTATACAGTTGGTGTTTTGGTGCAAACAAACTTTGGAGGTGTATTACAAATTGATGGGGTACCTGTTGGTAAAGAATTGGGAAAGTTCTATCTGCATGATGAATTAAATAAAAAAGTTGATGGTTCCTGTATGATGATAATAGCCACCGATGCCCCCTTAGACAGCAGAAATCTGCAACGCCTTGCAAAAAGAGCATTTATGGGGCTTGCAAAAACCGGTGGTATTGCTCACAATGGAAGTGGTGATTATGTAATAGCATTTAGTACAGATACTTCTTTACGAATTATACATGATGCAAAAGCGCCAAAGCAAACAGTGTCTTTATTAAATAATGATGCAGTTTCTCCATTGTTTATGGCTGCAATTGAAGCAACGGAAGAAGCTATTATAAATTCTCTTTTTGCGGCTAAAACCACTACAGCAAATGGCAACACGGTTGAAGCTTTACCCTTGGAAAAAGTTATTGCTATTTTAAAAAAGTACAATAGGATAAAGAAGTAAACAGTTATGGAATTGTCGCCGATAGTAATTCAATCTTACATTATTAATTATTTACCTGTGCCGAAGCGATCTTCTATTAAACATATTATTCACCCTGACTTTTAACTCAAGCCATTAAATGAAAACAAGGGTTTCTTACATTTGCTCATGTTTGAAAATAGGAATGTCCCCTTAAGGATGATTGAGGGTCTACGTATCATTTTTATGGGCACACCGGAATTTGCGGTTCCTTCTCTAGGTAAATTATTGAAGGCGGGCTATAACATTGTTGCAGTGGTGACAGCGCCTGATAAGCCTGCAGGAAGAGGAATGAATATGCAACAAAGCGCTGTAAAAAAGGTTGCTTTGGATAAAGGAATAAAAATATTACAGCCCGAAAAATTAAAGTCACCCGAATTTTTAGAAGAATTAAAATCATTACAGGCTGATGTACACGTTGTGGTTGCCTTTCGCATGTTGCCGGAAGTTGTTTGGAACATGCCCCCCTTGGGAACCATCAATCTTCATGCTTCGCTACTGCCGCAATACCGGGGCCCTGCGCCAATAAATTGGGCAATTATAAACGGGGAAAAGGAAACCGGTATAACCACTTTTAAACTGCAACATCAAATTGATACAGGTAATATTTTATTGCAGGAAAAAATAATGATAGGCGAAGATCAAACAGCTGGCGAATTACATGACCGCATGAAAGAGATTGGTGCTGATTTATTGGTAAAAACTTTAAAAGGACTGGCTGAAAGAGCTTTGAATGAAACTACGCAGTCATGGTCAGACGGGGACGGTCAGACCATTTTGAAGCATGCTCCTAAAATATTTACTGAAGACAATAAAATTGATTGGAATAAATCTGTGGATGAAGTATATAATATTATTCGTGGTTTATCTCCATATCCTGCTGCTTTTACTATTTTAAATGGCAAAATGTTGAAGATATATAGATCAAAGAAAGAAATTGATAAACCTTCAATTAGTGCTGGTGATTTTAAAACGGATAATAAAACATTTTTAAAATTTGCCTGCAGTGATGGCTACATCTCTATAACAGAACTGCAATTAGAAGGAAAGAAAAAAATGTCTGTTCAGGATTTCTTAAAAGGTTACCATTTTTAAATCTTCGGAAGTCTCCCCTTTAGGGAGATTTAGAGGGTGCATAACTAATAGAGCAATCAAACTTGTCTAAAGCCCCCAACTCAGCTGCAGCTGAATTGCTGATGCGTAATAGTAATCCGCTGTTTTGTTTTATATCAGGTATGGCATCTAACACCTTGGCGTATACAACCTTGCCATTAGCATTATTGGTGATTTTTATAATTGTAGCAGGCTGGGCGGTATTATGAAAGCAATAATATTTTCCATCCTGCCATCCGCTGGTTGTTTTAAATGTTGCAGCTACACCAGATTCATTTTCTAATGATCTGTTTTTTATCTGGTCATTATAAAGGCTCTTAAATTTTCCACCATTAAAATTAATAGTGCCACCGGTATTTATTGCGTTCACATTCTCAGGTCTTTCCTGTACAACAGGTCTTACTTCCTCAGGTCGTACTTCGACAGGTTTTTCTGGTTCCTGCTTTTTTTCTGCCTGCTTATTATCCACTGCCTGTTTATTAATTGCGATATCGGATGAATTGATTTTTATTCCCTGGTTTACCAGCGGAGATTGATCTTTTAGCACTTTTAAATAACCGATAATTATTTTGGTACCCGTACCCACAGCATCTCCTGATAATTTATTCCACTTCCTTAATTTATCCAACGGCACTTTATTATATTTTATACTAACTCTGTATAATCCTTCTTTTGCCTTCATAGTATGGTATACCGGCACCGGCACCTCATTTTCACCAGGAGCATCGCCTTGCGAGAAATTATTAGGGCCTAACGGAATTCTTATAATTTGTCCCATAGTGAAACCCTTTTCAAAAGTAAGATTGTTGTATGGCGCCAGCTCCCTGGGAGAAACATTATACATTCTGCCAACACTGTAATAATTTTCTTTAGGAGCGATGGTGTGTGTAATATACAGGTTTGGCGATGTGCCTTCTGCTATTAATAATTTATCCTGGGCCGATGAAATATTATAAGTAAATAAGATACTGAATATGGCAAATAATTTCCTCATGATAAAATTTTAATATACCACGGAATGGTGTGATAATGGATTCTGCTTAACAAAGATGAGATAAAAAATTGTATTATAAGATGAGATAAGAAGGTGAAAAGTTAAAATGAAAACCCGGCACAACATTTTCTATTACTTAATAAACTTTGTTATGAAAAATAATAAAAACCAGGATAGCAATAAACAGGATGAAAAAGAGTTTCCGGGATATCCGCATTATCCTGCCAGCGAAGACATTTTAAACCAGCCCGGCGCTGAAAGGGTGGATATTGATGTGGAAAATCTTTCCCGTTCCAATACACAAACGTCTTCAGCATTACCAGACAAATCAGTGAAAGTACCTGCTGCTGATGAACAACCTGAAGCTGTTGGTGATATGGATGATGATGAAATTATTCCGGGAACAGAAGCGGATGTAACAGATGAGGATTTGGTTTTATTAGGTGAAAAAGATGCTGATTTTGGCAGAAGAGATGAACTCGCTGTTTCGGGAGATGATTTGGATGTTCCGGGTTCAGAGGACGATGATACCAATGAAGAAATAGGAGAGGAAGATGAGGAAAATAATTATTATAGTTTAGGTGGCGATGCACATGAAGATCTTGAAGAAGATAAGGGATAAATCATACCAGCATTACGGTTTATAGTTTGATAACCGGATTACTCCGCACTAAAGTATTTAGGATTATACAAATGAACATATAATCCACCTGCATAACATACCTTTAATTCAGACATGATTTTTATTAATCAATAAAGATTAATCTAATTAATTTTATAGGTATGGCAGTTAAGATATATACTAAAACCGGAGACCTTGGTAAAACAAGTTTGATCGGCGGAACTAAAGTCTCTAAAAGTGATATTCGCATAGAAACGTATGGAACCATTGATGAATTAAATTCCTGGATCGGTTTGGTGGCTCATCACTCCTCAGAAGATCATTCAAAAAATATATTAAAAAAAATTCAGGATAGGTTATTCACTATCGGTTCTTCCCTTGCCTGTGATCCTGAGAAAGAACAAAAATTAAAGATCCCTGATCTTAAAGAAGAAGATATAACCCTGCTGGAAAGAGAAATTGATAAAATGAACGAAAAACTTCCCGAGATGAAACATTTTATTTTACCGGGAGGGCATGTCGCTGTGTCTACTACCCATATTGCCCGCTGCGTTTGCCGCCGTGCAGAAAGATGGTGTGTAAATATGCAGGAACAAAATTTATTTGTTGAGCCTTTGATCATTAAGTATCTCAATCGGTTAAGTGATTATCTTTTTGTATTAGCAAGATATATCGGGCATTTATTGCAGGTTAAGGAAATAATCTGGAAGCCAAGAATTTGATTTTCGTTAATTAACCGTGCATGTAAATAAACACAGTGAAGACTAAAAAATCATTTTTCTTTTTACTTTTCATTTTTATCCATACACTTATCAATGCACAGGTAGTACCGTATGAAAGATACACTTCTAAAAATGGCTTGATATCAGACCGCATAACTGCTATAACACAGGATGAAAAAGGGTTTATGTGGTTTGGCTCATTTTTTGGTATTTGCCGCTACAATGGAATTAAATTTGAAAAAATTGCATTGCATCCAAAACAACAGAATAAATATGTGACATTTCTTTTGCCTGCCAACAATAAAATGTATGCAGGCTTTTTATTTCAAGGGGGATTGGCTGAATTTAACAATGGAAAAATAAATGCTCATTTCATCAACGGCAAGGATTCAGCCTCAGCAAATGAATTTAGCTGTGTAACTAATAATAATGATGGCAGCATTTTGCTCTGCAATACTTCCAGGCAAATTTATCAATTTAAAAATGGCGGGTTCACTCACTTATACACATTAAAGCAAAAAATATCTGCTTATCCCACAAGTATCGTAAAAGACGGATACAACAATATATGGCTTGGAACAGAAAATGGATTATTTATTCTCCCCTATCCCTACAAATCAGAAAACTATTATTTCCGCAATCAAAATATTTTTTCATTAATAAAAGATGAAAGCAGGAAAATATGGTTTAGCAGAGTCACTCCTGAAAAAATTATAACACAAACAAGTGACGGAAGGCAGCATGATAAAACACTTAATCAAACAACTATTTCAACTTCATCTAATTTAAGAATAGTTTCTTTTTCAGGCAGCACTGCAAAAGGCGTTTGGGGAATTGATATTACAAAAGGACTTGTTAATATCGCAAATAAAAAAAGTTCGTTTTATGCAGTACCACTCGATTTCACTACGGATATAAATGCTGTGTTTGCAGACCGGGAAAATAATATCTGGATAGCCAATGAACCGGATGTTTTTAAAATTTCAAATTTCGATATTCAATCTTATTTATTTAATGAAATAGCCGCAGGCGGAGGAACCTTATTCATGGAAAATGACTCTTCTGTATGGGCTACCAACTCTAAATATTTATATCGAATTACCCATAATGTTATTCAAAAGAAAAAGGTTGCACTAAATAATCCTCATTATTACGGGAAGTTATATGTGGATACCAAAAAGAATTTATGGATTGGATTGTGGAACGAAGGATTATTGTTCACAAATTGGAGTTACGGTAAATTAATTTCAAAGAAACTCTTTTCAGAATTTAGTAAAAAGAAAATAAAGGCTCAGACAATTACTGACGATAGCAATGGTAATATATGGGTTGGAGGACCTAACGGGGTCTTCCGGATAAAAGATAATAAAATAGTTGAAACATTTCAGCCTGTGAATGAATCAGGCAATCCGGCTTTTATTACGTGCATATCCTTAGATGAAAAGAATAAAACTATCTGGATGGGAGATAATGCATTGGGCGTTATAAAAGTAAAATATGAAATTTTGTCAAATAACTCCTTTAATTATAAAGTTGCAGGGTATATAAATGCCAGCCATGGATTAAATGATACCTACATCAGAAGCATTATGGCCGATCATAAAAATAATGTTTGGGTAGGCACACGTTCCGGCGGTATCTACCAAATAAAAGAAACTGACAAAAATATTAAAGTAATTAATTATACTTCGGAAGCAAATCTTTCATGTACAAGAGTAACGGATATAAAGCAGGAAGATACTTCAGCCATATGGTTTGCCACCTGCGACGGAATTTACAGGTTTCAACATCTTACAAACCAATGGACGCATTATAATACAAGCGACGGTTTATTGAATGCGGAAGTTTTTAATATCTCGGTTGATACTAAAAAAGGGCTCGTGTGGGCATTAACATCCCATGGTATTACAAAGCTTCAAATTAATACGGGCAAAAACCCAACACCTCCATTAATAAATATAACAGGCATAAATATTTTAGGCAAGGCTGATTCAGCTGCCTTATGGTGTGCCCTTACAGGGAAGAGAAATACTTTTTAATGAAACTGAATTTGAAGGATTTAAAATTTATGGAACACTGGGAGGTGTAGTTTCTCCGGCAAAAATTGTAACTGATGGTAATGGTAAAGCCACTGCAAAATTTACATTAAAAGCCGGCGCAAAAGAAGCTATAATCAATGCACATAGCCCGGGTAATAATGTAAAAAAGTGCACAAGTATGTTTATTGGCGATGCTTTCATAAACATCCGCAGAGTTTATTCAGGATTTGTAAAATACAGTTATGATGAGGCAGCGAATTGCGAGGAAAGTTCACAATCTGAAGCGGGTGTAGCAACATCAAGATATACTGCAAATAATCAAATTAAAGTGGATTATACCGCCAGTTTTTATATAGATGAAAAAGGTAAATTTAGTTTCGGCGGAGAAGATGAAAAAACTTCACCAACTGCTATACCAGATGTTATGGAAAGCGGAAATATGATTTACAAAAAAAAGGAGATAAGATATAGTAAAGTTGCACGTAATGAGCCAACAATTCAAATAATTACAAAAGATCAAAGTGGCGCACTAAATTCAGGAAGTGTATCTTTTAATTTAAATGAAAGTGCATCATCTGTTGATGTGAATCTTAAATTTTCATTGACAGGGACTGCTGGTTTTAAGCAAACATATTTACCTTCCGGCACTCAAACTGCAGATGAAGACTATACACATTCTGTCGGCATTCTTCCTTTTGATAAAAATCTAACATATAAGAAATCTTCTGAAGGTGGAAAGATAATACACAGATTTACCTATTTTAGAAATGGTAGTGCAGGATGTAATCAAATAGTAGAAAGAATGCAAATGCAGGTAATCGAAGAATAGTATTTAAAAAAAAAACATACAAAAAATTATGAAAGATGATCCGAAGTATTTCCCGGCAACTGATAAGCTTTGCAGGCCTTAGCCCACGGGAGTACAGCAGTGGAACCAGTATAAATGGCAGGCCCAAAATATGCAGGAAAGGAGGCAAACCGATAAGGGATGTTTTATACATGTGTGCC
>MWVW01000109.1_pt1 | contig 21022 bp, 15 predicted proteins | sample 1047191 | NCBI WGS metagenome assembly MWVW01 (sample SAMN06349985, study PRJNA376086) | soil metagenome | isolation source: MtG22-5 sample Antarctic (ecotone) | place: Antarctica
TTGCGGTTGACCGGCACTATTTAAAACCGGTGCCAGTAGAGGGGGATTATCTGAAATCCTTTGCTGCACATGGGAAACCAGGAAACTATTTTCAGGAGTTAGCATCACATTCGGAATGCTTACTGCGCCATCAGTACCAATCTCATACTCTACCGTGAAGTAGTAAGTTTCTTTCCTGATCTTTTTTGAAGACAGCACTTCATCTTTGAGAATGACAGCCAGTGCATCCGTATATTCTTTCCAGATCTTAGTATTCGTTTTCGTGGGTACATCAGGTTTTATCGACGTAACAGGTGCTTTGGCAACATTGGTTTCGGTGGAAGCAGTTGTGGGATTATATGTGGTAGTTACTATATTGGTAATTGTTTTATTAGTGTCAGAATTTGTTATTACCAGCGCAGCAGGTTTTTGTTTTTGGGGCTCTGTTGTATCAATTTTGGATTTCAGGTCATCTGTGCTCCTTATAATCCCACTGGAATCCTTTTTAAGCTTACCTCGATATAGCAGTTCTTTCAACGTTTGTCCTTTTACAGTTACCGCTGATAATATCAATATAAATAAGATGGCTTTTTTCATAAGTGCATATTTACTTAAGCAAGATAAAGAACAATGCTGTTAGGGAGTTCCTAAGAATTTTTATTGCAGCAAGCTGTTTGATTGGGCTATGCTTGTTTGGTAGGGAGGCTCCCAAGTGCTGAAAGTGAATAATTCAGTAAGTCCATTTGTGAGACCACCTGTGAAGACAAATCGACGACTATTTTTGTAGATTTGAAAAAGTTTTGTATGACACTAATTGTTATAGACAAAAAGAGTATGTTTTAGTCCCTGCAAAAGATTATCAGCAGTTACAGAAGAAAGCTGCATTAAAAACCAAGCACTATGGGATTGCTTCGTTCCTCGCAATGACGTGGCAGAAAAGGGGGATTGCTTCGTTCCTCGCAATGACATTAAAAAAGAACATTCTGCCACGAACCTAGCAATGCTACCTTATACAACGTCATTGCGAGCGCCTCGCGAAGCAATCTCATACTATTGATCGGGAAAGCGCCTCGCGAAGCAATCTCATACTATTGATCGGGAACAAATAACATGGCATTCTAATTACGTTCCTTAAGATTGAGATTGCTTCGTTCCTTGCAATGACGTGGCAGAAAAGGGGGATTGCTTCGTTCCTCGCGATGGCGTGGCAGAAAAGGGGGATTGCTTCGTTCCTCGCAATGACGTGGCAGAAAAGGGGGATTGCTTCGTTCCTCGGAATGACATTAAAAAAGAACATTCTGCCACGAACCTAGCAATACAACCTTATACAACGTCATTGCGAGCGCCTCGCGAAGCAATCTCATACTATTGATCGGGAACAAATAACATGGCATTCTAATTTCGTTCCTTAAGATTGAGATTGCTTCGTTCCTCGCAATGACGTGGCAGAAAAGGGGGATTGCTTCGTTCCTCGCAATGACGTGGCAAAAAGGGGGATTGCTTCGTTCCTCGCAATGACATGACTGAAGGTTGGGATTACTTCGTTCCTCGCAATTGACGGATAAACAAAAGCTCCCAACAAACGAATGTTGAGAGCTATAGTAAATTTCAAATAGGCCTTTGCTGTGCCTTGGAACTCCATCCCTTCGGGAAGGCAGGGATGGGCTTCTTAATACCTGTAATGCTCCGGCTTAAAGGGTCCTTCTCTGGAAATCCCCAAATATTCTGATTGTGCAGGTGTCAGCTCATCAAGCTCCACACCGATCTTTGCAAGGTGCAAACGGGCCACTTTTTCATCCAGGTGCTTAGGCAGCACATATACTTTGTTTTCGTACTTATCGCTGTTGGTCCACAACTCAATTTGCGCCAGCGTCTGGTTCGAGAATGAATTCGACATTACAAATGATGGATGCCCCGTAGCACAACCTAAGTTCACCAGTCGTCCTTCTGCCAATACAATTACATCTTTACCTTCAATATTATAAATATCAACCTGAGGCTTGATAGTATCTTTTGTATGGCCATAGTTTTCATTTAGCCAGGCCATATCGATCTCAATATCAAAATGCCCGATGTTACATACGATCGCCTTGTCTTTCATCAGGCGGAAATGTTTTTCCGTGATCAGGTCTCGGCAACCTGAGGCAGTAACAATAATATCGGCTTCTTTCACAGCGTCTGTCATTTTCTTTACTTCAAACCCATCCATAGCAGCTTGTAGTGCGCAGATGGGATCGATCTCTGTAACGATCACCCGGCAGCCTGCCCCTTTTAGTGAAGCAGCAGATCCCTTACCCACATCGCCATAAGCGCCAACCACTGCTACTTTACCCGCCATCATTACATCTGTAGCACGGCGTATGGAATCGACAAGGCTTTCCTTGCAACCGTATTTATTATCAAACTTTGATTTGGTTACAGAGTCGTTTACATTTATGCATGGAACGGGTAGTGTGCCTTTTGCCATACGCTCATACAGTCGGTGCACACCGGTAGTGGTTTCTTCAGAGATACCACGAATGTGCTGTACCAGTTCAGGATATTTGTCCAGTACAATATTGGTAAGGTCGCCACCATCATCAAGTATCATGTTGAGCGGACGGTCAGCGCCACCAAAGAAAAGTGTCTGCTCTATACACCATTCTGCTTCTTCGTTGGTCTGGCCTTTCCATGCATATACACCAATGCCGGCAGCAGCGATGGCTGCAGCAGCCTGGTCCTGAGTGGAAAAAATATTACATGAGCTCCATTTTACTTCAGCACCTAATGCAATTAAAGTTTCAATGAGAACTGCAGTTTGAATAGTCATGTGCAGACAACCGGCGATGCAGGCGCCTTTAAGCGGTTGCGATGCTGCATATTCTTCGCGAATCGACATTAAGCCCGGCATTTCTGCTTCAGCAAGACGAATCTCTTTACGTCCCCATTCTGCAAGGCTCATGTTAGCCACCTTGTATTTCAGGGAAAAGTCAATGTTTGTGTTTGTGATCGTTGACATGGTTATTAAATTATGAATTTAGAATTATGAGTTAAGAATGGGATTATGTTGAATCTTGAATTACAAATGTTGAATTGGACTGTATTTTAGGGTATGAGCAAAGATAAATATTGTAGTAGAATATTCTTTAATTATCCTAAAGTTTAGGATAAAATTCAATATTAATTATAATTTGTAGGCGATAACCCTTTTTAGATATGGTGAAAGCAATTCAAAAAGATGAATTTCCTGTTCCTGATAAAATTGATTTATCTATTCTCAAACTGTTGCAGGAAAATGCCAGGATCACCATTAAAGAAATTTCTCAAAAAGTACACCTGAGCACCACACCTGTGCATGAACGTATCAGGCGTATGGAAGAAAACGGAGTGATCAAACAATATGCAACGATTGTAAATGGTGCCAGGGTCAAAAAAGGATTGATGGTGATCTGTTATGTATCCATCAGGCAACATAGTAAAAATGCAGGGCAGAAATTCATAAAAAGTATACTGGAATTAAATGAAGTCATTGAATGCCTGACCATATCTGGTGAGTTTGATTTCATGCTGAAAGTAGTGGCAGAAAATATGGATGAGTATTACGACTTTCACGTGAATAAATTAAGTGCACTGGAAAACGTGGGGAATGTACAGAGCGTTTTTGTAATGGGAGTGATCAAGCAGACACACCAGTTGATTTATTGAAGCTGATTAATGTTGTCAGGTTGAGCATGCCGAAGCCTATTTAATTGAAACAAAAAATTATTTTATTGACAACCCTTCGGCAGGCTCAAGGTGACATTTCGTTTGACAATAAATTCTATTTTTGATCCAACCAAAATGACAAAAATATTCACATGCGTGCTTACACAGGTTATATTTTCATTTCAATGGCAATCATCATAGCTGTGCTGATTGCTGTCTCTGCACTGAAATACAAATTCCGGTCGGCAGAAACCATTACCGTTACGGGACTTGCCGAAAAGGATTTTACAGCCGACCAGATCGTATGGCAGGGCACCTTTACAAGGTCCGGCTTTGAATTAAAACATGTATATGCCGCCCTGAAAGCAGACGAAGTAGAGATCAGGCGCTATCTGGTAGCTGCAGGCATTCCGGACAGCAGTATTGTTTTTTCTTCTGTAAATATGAACCGTAATTATGAACAGAAATATGATGAGAACGGCCGGTCCACAGGCTCTGTATTTAACGGTTATAATCTTTCGGGCTCAGCTACTGTAGACTCAAGGAATATACCGGTGGTAGAAAAATTATCAAGGGAGATCACAGGTTTGCTGGAAAAAGGAATAGAATTAAATTCCACACCACCCAGCTATTATTATTCAAGGCTTAATGAATTAAAAATAGACCTGCTGGCAAGGGCTGCATCTGATGCACGCCAGCGGGCAGAAAGCATAGCTAAAAATTCTGAAGCTTCCATAGGAGGTATCCGCAAAGCCAACATGGGTATATTTCAGATCACAGGAAAAAACTCCAATGAGGATTATAGTTACGGAGGTTCGTTCAATACATCATCGAAAGAAAAAACAGCATCCATTACACTGAAAGTTGATTACCAGGTAAAATAAAAATTATGCATACATACGATACTGTTTCAGAAGCAGTAAGTGAATTAAAAGCGAGAGGATTCACTGAAGATTTTAATCTTGACCAAAATTGCCTTGTATGTAATGCTCAGCGTTTTCACCCTGAAGAATTTGAAATTACAGAAGTGCACCGTTTCGAAGGCGATTCAGACCCAGGTGATGAAGCAGTGGTCTATGCAATAGAATCTTTGAATGGTGTGAAGGGAGTGCTTGTCAACAGCTATGGTTACCAGTCAGATACCGTGAGCAATGAAATGGTAAAGAAATTACAACTCCATACTAATTAATTTTATCTGAAAAGTATTGAAGGAGAATAAACATTTAAGGTTGATCTCGAATATTCAAATCTAAAGCCATAATATAATCGTTCATAAAATACCCTTTGCCAATATCAATATCTTCGGAACCTATCACTTTAAAACCAAGCTTTTCATAAAAATCTATTGCTGCATTTTTCCTGTTGACATTTAGCTGCAAAGTAGTTGCATTTTTTGCCTTTATATCATTCAGAATATAATTGATCAAAAATTTGCCCACACCCTTTCCCTGCTGTGATGGCAGAATATAGATCTTATGTAATTTATAAATTGAAGGTGCGGTTTCACTATAAGATGCAAATCCTAACGGCTTATCCCTATCTTAAATAATTATAAAATGATTTTTCTCTTCCATTTGCTTGTGCAAAGCTGATTCGCTGTACATAAGATCAAGCATATAGCTAACTTGCTGTGTTGTAAGAAGTTGAGCATAGGTTTGCGGCCAAACCTGAAGACTCAATTTACGGATAAGTGAAATGTCGCTGTAAGATGCTTTTCGAATTGTGGGCATTAGTCCTCTTTAAATTTGAACTGGTTTGCAAATGAATATTATTTAAATCTAAATTTCTATTAGATTTCGCAAAAAATAAAAAACGATCATGGGATTATAGCTATGCTTGCTATAATTTTAAATCCGGATTGTTATAAACGGCCTATATTAACTTATGATGAGATTTTTTTTTATCTTTTTCTTTCTTGGAACCTCGATTATTTCTTCAGCACAACAGTTTGGGGGTTTTCCTTCATCCACAAAATGGAAACAAATAAATACAGACACCGCCAGGGTGATATTCACAGGCAAGGCAACACAGCAGGCAAGGCAAGTGGCTACAATTCTGCATCAGATGGCTGCAGACCAGAATCCATTGGGCAGCAGCCTCAATAAAATAAATGTAGTGCTGCATAACAATACTACACTGGCAAACGGCTATGTAGGTCTTGCACCTTTTCGAAGCGAATATTACCTGGTACCGGGCGGCAATATTTTTGAATTTGGCAACCTACCCTGGCATGAACAACTGGCTGTCCATGAATACCGCCATGTACAGCAATACAATAATTTTAACCGTGGTTTGAGCAAAGGTTTTGGAATTTTATTTGGACAGGAGGGTAGGGCATTGGCCAATGCATTATCAGTGCCTGACTGGTTTTTTGAAGGCGATGCCGTTTATGCTGAAACCATACTGACTCCGCAAGGCCGCGGAAGGATGCCCTATTTTTTAAATGGCTTTAACAGCTTATGGAAAGAAGGCCGTGACTATAACTGGATGAAATTGCGTAATGGTTCATTGAAAGATTATGTGCCCAACCACTACCAGCTAGGCTACTTATTAGTGAATTACGGGTATGAAAAATATGGCCCCGGATTCTGGCAAAAAGTGACAAGGGATGCAAGTGCTTTCAGAGGCTTGTTTTATCCTTTTCAAAAAGCTGTAAAGCAACATGCAGGGTTAGATTTTAAAAGTTTTCGGCAAGATGCTTTGAAACAATATAGCCATGAAGTCAGCAAACGCAGAGATCGTCAGCGTACAAGGGCCACCGTCAGTAATATTTATTTTCCGCAGGTTATTGGTGAAGATTCATTATTATATGTGAAAGACAGCTATAGAAATATTCCAGCTTTTTATATAAAAACTAAAGGCGATGAGCATAAAATAAAATTGCGGAATATTACAACAGAAGACTGGTTTAGCTATCGTAAAGGTATGGTAGCCTATACATCTTATAATGCCAATGCGCGGTGGTCTTTGATTGATTATAGCGACATTATTCTCCTGGATATAAAAACAGGAAGCGAAGAAAAAATAACGAGCAAAGGAAAATATTTTTCTCCTGACATTTCGCCGGATGGAAATTCCATTGTCTCTCTATTCGTAACCGATTCTGTGAAAAGTGAATTGCACCTGCTTGACAGGAATGGTAAAGTATTAAATAAAATCAATGCACCTGAACAATCCTTTTTTGTGCATCCCAAATTTATTTCAGATCAAACAATAGTAGCAGCTATCAGGTGGCCCAATGCAACTATGTCTATGGAGACCCTTGACCTGGAGTCCGGGAAAAGAGAGCAACTCTTACCACCCGGCAAAGCAACCCTGGGACTGCCTTTTGTATATAATGGTTCTGTTTATTTTGTTTCTTCACTTAGTGGTAATGATGATCTGTACCAGTTAAGATTAAAGGATAAGAAGCTATATCAACTAACTACCGGACAGACCGGCAATTATTTTCCCAGTGTATATGATGATCAGATAACATGGTCAGCCTTTAGCAGTAATGGATACCAGCTTCAACAAAAAAAAATTAATGAATTAGTACCGGTGGAAATAAACCCGATGCAGGCCAGTGAGCAGATGAGCATGTTCAAGGTGGCTAATGAAGAAAAATCATATAACCTGCTTGCGTCTCCTGTTCGCAATTTTACGATTGATAAATATAGAAAGTCAACAGGTCTATTCAATTTTCATAGCTGGCGTCCCGATTATGAAGATCCGGAATTCAGCTTTTCAGTATATAGCAATAATATTTTAAATACTTTTTCAAATGAATTGTTTTACCGGTACAATCAAAATGAAGAATCGCATGCGGTAGGGCTCAATACATCATATGCCGGGCTATTCCCCGTGATCAGGGCCGGTATTGAATATACCTATAACCGGCATGTGAAAACACCCTCCAACACTTTTACATTAGATCAATCGGAGGTTCGTCTGGGATATTATATTCCTTTATCTTTCACAAAAGGCAAAACATATAAGTTTTTAAATTTTGGTACTGACCTTGTATATAACAACTTGAAACCTACCGGTGCTTCAAAGAACCTGATCCCATCTCAGCATACAACCTACTTTTCTCATTTTCTCAACTGGAATCAATTACTACCAAGGGCCCGAAAACAAATCTACCCGAGGTTTGGATATGCTCTATATCAGAATTACCGACACCGCATTAATGAAAAAGGCTATCAAACCTTAAGCAATGCCCAACTTTATTTGCCCTCGCTTTTTAAAACACATAACCTGGTGATGACCGGAAGTTTTCAGCAAACTGATACTAATAATGTGATTTTCAGTAACCGGTTTGCCAACTCCCGCGGCTATGAGGATTATTATTTTTCCCGCATGTGGCGGGCATCGGCAAATTATCATTTCCCACTTCTTTATCCGGATCGCGGAGTGGCAAACATTGTGTATTTACTGCGCATCCGAAGCAATGTATTTTACGATTTTACAAAAGTGTATTCAAAGAACAAGCAAACAACGAGAGATTTGAGAAGTGTGGGTACCGAAATATTATTTGATACACGTTGGTGGAACCAGCTCCCGGTTTCTTTAGGATTAAGGTATAGCTATTTACTTGATCCCGAAATATCGGGAAAAGCAAATCGTAATGTTTTTGAATTTATTATTCCAATTGACCTGATATCAAATTAATCAGAGTAAAAAGTTTAAAATTTTATTTTGAAGCAGATATTACAACTATTGATTAAGAAATGAGGAAGTGCGAACCGGAATTTTAAAATCCAGCCAGGCTTTCTTCTATCGTTTTGATTTTCTCTTCTGCATCTTTTTTCTTTTGCCGCTCAATATTAATCACTTCCGGTTTTGCATTTTGAACAAACCTGTCATTGCTTAATTTTTTATTTACAGAAAACAGAAAGCCTTTCAGGTATTCAAGGTCTTTGATCAACTGATCTTTTTGCGCTCCCTTGTCCAGCGGTTGATCTGTCTCTATAAAAAATTTATCTTTTCCAATGACTATGGTTATTGCCTCCGGTATATTTTGATTTGTAAATTCGATTCGTTCAGCGTTAACCTGTTTTGATAATAACGGTAAAATGTTTTTGTAAACTTTTTCATCAGTTGTTTGAATATGCAGAATGACAACGTCTTTGGGTTTTATATTATTTTTCACCCGCGCATCCCGCAAAGTGGTGATAAGCTCTTTTAATAATTCTCCCTGAAGCAACCTGTTCCGGTCAATATTTTTTACAATTTCAAATTGTTTTATACAAAGGTCTTGCTGCTGTTCTTTTAACTGGTGATAGATTTCTTCAGTAATAAAAGGCATGAAAGGATGTAATAACTGCATCAGTTGTTCAAAGAAAGCTACAGTTTTTATATATGTGTTTGGATCAATTGCTTTTTCATATGGAGGCTTGATCCACTCAAGATACCAGCTGCAGAAATCACCCCATATTAGTGAATAAATTGTTTTTAAAGCTTCGCTTAATTTGAAATGCGTGTACATAATTTCCACTTCTTTTTTCACTTCATTTAGCCTTTGCTCAAACCATTGCACAGGAAAGCTGTTTGCATCGGGCTGTGAGCTTCGAGACTCTAAACTGTTGTCTTCTTCACTTGGGGCTTGTAACTTATAGCTCACAGCTTTTCCTTCCCACATCATTACCAGCTTAAGCGCATTCCAAATTTTATTATTGAAATTTCTTCCTTGTTCACAACTGCTTTCATCAAAAAGCAGATCGTTACCCGCAGGTGCCGAAATCAAAATACCAAACCTTACGGCATCAGCTCCATATTTTTCTATCAGTTCTAAAAGATCCGGTGAGTTGCCCAGGCTTTTACTCATTTTTCTTCCTTGCTTATCTCTTACCATGCCGGTGAAGTAAACATCGCTGAATGGCTTAACCCCTTTGTATTCCATACCCGACATGATCATACGGGCCACCCAAAAGAAAATAATATCCTGGCCAGTAACGAGAACAGAAGTAGGGTAGTAGTAATTGATTTCCTCATTATCCGGGTTACTGATGCCATGAAATACTTCCAAAGGCCATAACCATGAAGAAAACCAGGTATCAAGTACATCTTCATCCTGGTGACCTCTCCAAACTTCCCCCGGGTGAGGCTTTTGATCAGTCTTTAAATAATATTGCTTGCTTGCTTCTTCTTCTGTTTCGGCAACATATACATTGCCATCTTCATCGTACCACGCAGGTATGCGTTGTCCCCACCAAAGCTGGCGGCTGATGCACCAGTCTTTTACATTTTGGAGCCAATATTTATATGTGGCAAGGAAACGTTCTTCAGGATGAATTTTCACTTCGCCAGTTGTAACTGCAATCAGGGCTTTATCGGCAAGTTGTTGCATGCTCACAAACCATTGTGTGGAGATGCGTGGCTCCACTACAGCATTGGTACGTTGTGAATAACCAAGTCTTGTAGCATAAGTTTCCTCTTTTACCAGTAACCCTTCTTTCTTTAATTGTGGAACCAGCTCCCGGTTTCTTTAGGATTAAGGTATAGCTATTTACTTGATCGGGCTATTTCGGGAAAAACAAATCGTAATGTTTTTGAATTTATTATTCCAATTGACCTGATATCAAATTGATCAGAGTAAAAAGTTTAAAATTTTATTTTAAAGCAGATATTACAACTATTGATTAAGAAATGAGGAAGTGCGAACCGGAATTTTAAAATCCAGCCAGGCTTTCTTCTATCGTTTTGATTTTCTCTTCTGCATCTTTTTTCTTTTGCCGCTCAATATTAATCACTTCCGGTTTTGCATTTTGAACAAACCTGTCATTGCTTAATTTTTTATTTACAGAAAACAGAAAGCCTTTCAGGTATTCAAGGTCTTTGATCAACTGATCTTTTTGCGCTCCCTTGTCCAGCGGTTGATCTGTCTCTATAAAAAATTTATCTTTTCCAATGACTATGGTTATTGCCTCCGGTATATTTTGATTTGTAAATTCGATTCGTTCAGCGTTAACCTGTTTTGATAATAACGGTAAAATGTTTTTGTAAACTTTTTCATCAGTTGTTTGAATATGCAGAATGACAACGTCTTTGGGTTTTATATTATTTTTCACCCGCGCATCCCGCAAAGTGGTGATAAGCTCTTTTAATAATTCTCCCTGAAGCAACCTGTTCCGGTCAATATTTTTTACAATTTCAAATTGTTTTATACAAAGGTCTTGCTGCTGTTCTTTTAACTGGTGATAGATTTCTTCAGTAATAAAAGGCATGAAAGGATGTAATAACTGCATCAGTTGTTCAAAGAAAGCTACAGTTTTTATATATGTGTTTGGATCAATTGCTTTTTCATATGGAGGCTTGATCCACTCAAGATACCAGCTGCAGAAATCACCCCATATTAGTGAATAAATTGTTTTTAAAGCTTCGCTTAATTTGAAATGCGTGTACATAATTTCCACTTCTTTTTTCACTTCATTTAGCCTTTGCTCAAACCATTGCACAGGAAAGCTGTTTGCATCGGGCTGTGAGCTTCGAGACTCTAAACTGTTGTCTTCTTCACTTGGGGCTTGTAACTTATAGCTCACAGCTTTTCCTTCCCACATCATTACCAGCTTAAGCGCATTCCAAATTTTATTATTGAAATTTCTTCCTTGTTCACAACTGCTTTCATCAAAAAGCAGATCGTTACCCGCAGGTGCCGAAATCAAAATACCAAACCTTACGGCATCAGCTCCATATTTTTCTATCAGTTCTAAAAGATCCGGTGAGTTGCCCAGGCTTTTACTCATTTTTCTTCCTTGCTTATCTCTTACCATGCCGGTGAAGTAAACATCGCTGAATGGCTTAACCCCTTTGTATTCCATACCCGACATGATCATACGGGCCACCCAAAAGAAAATAATATCCTGGCCAGTAACGAGAACAGAAGTAGGGTAGTAGTAATTGATTTCCTCATTATCCGGGTTACTGATGCCATGAAATACTTCCAAAGGCCATAACCATGAAGAAAACCAGGTATCAAGTACATCTTCATCCTGGTGACCTCTCCAAACTTCCCCCGGGTGAGGCTTTTGATCAGTCTTTAAATAATATTGCTTGCTTGCTTCTTCTTCTGTTTCGGCAACATATACATTGCCATCTTCATCGTACCACGCAGGTATGCGTTGTCCCCACCAAAGCTGGCGGCTGATGCACCAGTCTTTTACATTTTGGAGCCAATATTTATATGTGGCAAGGAAACGTTCTTCAGGATGAATTTTCACTTCGCCAGTTGTAACTGCAATCAGGGCTTTATCGGCAAGTTGTTGCATGCTCACAAACCATTGTGTGGAGATGCGTGGCTCCACTACAGCATTGGTACGTTGTGAATAACCAAGTCTTGTAGCATAAGTTTCCTCTTTTACCAGTAACCCTTCTTTCTTTAATTGTTCCAGTGCTTTCTTCCTCGCCTCGGACCTGTCAAGCCCTACAAATACTTCTGCTGCTGCACTCATTGTACCATCTTCATTCAAAGTATCAATAATTGGAAGGTTGTGCTTTAGACCAAGATTATAATCATTTATATCATGAGCCGGTGTTACTTTCAACGCACCGGTACCAAACTCCGGATCGACGTATTCATCAAAAATTACCGGTACTTCACGATTAACCAAAGGCACTATAACTGTTTTTCCTTTTAAATGCTGATAGCGTTTATCCTGCGGATTCACACAAACAGCAGTATCGCCCATGATGGTTTCGGGCCGCTGGGTGGCTATAAGAACGAAATCAGAGGTATGAGGTAGGAGGTCAGAGGTATCTGATTTTACATCCTTAATTAAATACTTTACATAATAAAGCTTGCCTTCAACATCTTTATATTCTACTTCTTCATCACTTAATGCAGTTTTGGCTATAGGGTCCCAATTGATCATTCTGGCGCCACGATAAATCAGTCTTTTATGATACAGATCTACAAATACTTTAATCACTGCCTTGTAATAGTGTTCGTCCATCGTAAATGTGGTACGGGACCAATCCACACTGCAACCAAGCTTTTTAATCTGGTGATAAATAATACCCCCGTATTTATCCTTCCATTCAAAGGCATGTTTTAAAAATTCTTCCCGTGAAATTGAATCTTTTAAAATACCTTTTTCTTTTTCAAGCATCTGTACCACCTTGGCTTCTGTAGCGATGGATGCATGATCGCTACCCGGCACCCAGCAGGCATTGAATCCACTCATTCTGGCTTTGCGTACGAGTACATCCTGAACGGTTTCATTCAATGTATGTCCCATATGAAGAACACCAGTAACATTGGGTGGGGGAATAACTACTGTAAATGGCGGACGACTATCCGGTTTGCTTTCAAAATAACCTTTATCCAGCCAATGCTGATACCATCGTTCTTCAACTTGGCGGGGCTCAAAATTTTTTGTAAGCGTAGTGCTCATGCTGATTAAATAAAAATTGGTGTGCAAATTTACTCATAGCACACCATGTTCCTACGGCTGAGGATTTATTCTTCACTTTTCTTTGCTACTTCTTTGCAGAGGAAAGTATTACCCTTATGCACTTCCATTATGCCCAGTATCATTTCTTCTTTTGGAGAATTTTTAGTGATATAGCCTTTAGCACCAAGCTGCATCATGTTTCTGGCATAGCTTGGTGGTCGTTAATTGATACGCCGATAATATTGATTGAGGGGTTATTTGCCACTATTTGTTTAGTAGCTTCAAAGCCATTGACTGGCGACATATTTATATCCATAAGCATTACATCAGGCGATAATTTTTTTGCACATTCAATAGCTTCCTCACCTGAAGAGCATTCACAGATGATATTGATTCTTTTATCCTTTTCAAGAATAAGCTTCCAGGTTTCTCCTACCATCTGATGGTCATCTACAATAGCTACACGTATTGAGTTGTGATCCATACAAATAAATTAAATTAATTAAACTACGATCGCCAATTACCATATGAAATGATTATAATAAGCAATATAGAAACGCCCACAAAAATTAAGCTTATACAATTAGTTTATCGAAGGATGTTTAGCAATAACGAAATATTATGCCAAATTTAATTATCAAAATCGAGCTGGCTGTTATTGATGAAGTTCACCAGCGCTGCAGCGTTCTTCAGATTGAGTTTCTTCAATATATTATACCTGTGCACTTCCACAGTTTTTACAGAAATATTCAGGACATCTGCTATTACTTTTGACGAGTTGCCTTTTTTGATAAATGTAATGATCTCTATCTCTCTCTGAGAAAGAGAATTAAGCCCGTGTTGCGGGTCCTCGCTATTGAGCACCTGATCAGAGAGAATATTTTTTATTTCCTCACAGATGTATTTTTTGCCACTCTGTATTTCTGTAATCGCTTTAAACATTTCTTCTTTTGAAGAATTTTTTGTTACATAACCCATTGCACCTTTTTGCATCATCTTGCGTGCATAAGTAGGCTGGGTATGAAGTGATACACCCAGTATTTTAGTACCCGGCGAAAATTTGCGGATTTGTTGTGTGGCTTCAATACCATTCATACCCGGCAGGTTGATATCCATGATGACGATATTCGGCTTTAGTTTTTTTGATTGTTCTATAGCGTCTTCACCGCTGCCACTTTCAGCAATAACATTAAAACGGGGGTCTGTGTTCAAAATAAAACTCCATGTTTCGCGAACAAGTTTGTGGTCATCGGCTATCAGGATGGTGATCTTTTCCATAAATTAAACTGGATTGTTTATAGTATTGATTGGAAAATTAATGACAATATTGCAACCTTTATCAGGCTCAGTTTCTATATGAAAACTACCATTGGCAAGGTATACCCTATTTTGGATATTCTTTAAACCGGCGCCTTTTTTTATTTTATCGATGTTAAAGCCGACTCCATCATCAGTTATGATTAAATTGACAGTAGTTTCTTTTTCTTCCAGCTTGATTTGCATTATGGAAGCCTGCGCATGATTGAGGGTATTATTCAATGTTTCCTGTACTATGCGGAAAATCATTAATTTTTGATTTTCAGATAAAACATTTTCGATTTCAGTATCAGCCTCAAGCCCTATGTACAATTTGCGGGTAAAATTGATAGTTTCTATCAGGTCTTCTATTGCATTAATCAGTCCAAGATCTCCCAGGCTGGGGTCCATCAGCGACTTTGAAAGTTGACGGATTTCATTGATGACATAAATAATATTTTGGGATGACTTCTGAATAAGCTCATCCTTCAATTCAGGATTACTTATGGTAAGGTCAAGATAAAGCTTGGTAGTCGTTAATACCTGGTTTACGTTGTCATGCAGCTCTTTACCAATCTCACTGCGCTCTTTTTCTTGTGTTTCCAAAGTAGCCTGTCCAATGGCTTTTTGCTTATCCAGTTCCCTATGCAATAATTCCTGTTCCAGTTTTTTTCGTTGTGTTACATCCTGTGCTGCACCTATCATGCGTACCGGCCTTCCATTTTCGCGAATGATGATCCCCCTGTCATATACATGATTATAATTTCCGGAATCGGTAAGAAAACGATATTCCACATCAAATGTATTTTGCTTACCGGCCTGTAAAATATCATTAATAACCTTTTGCACATGATCATGATCATCGGGGTGAATGCGTTGCAACCAATTATAAATGTTGCGGATTTCTTTTTCATCTTTAACACCGTACACTTTTAGCAATCCTTCTTTATCCCTGTAAAAAGTACCTGTCTCCAGGTCCCAATCCCATATAAGATCATGGGTAGCCTTCATTACAATATCAAATCGTTCATTACTTTTCCGTAGCTCTTCTTCGATAATTTTCTGACTGGTTATATCCAGAATAGCACCAACAATCCTTTCAGGTTTTCCATTTTTGTCGCGGAGAATAATAGCCCTGTCTATAACAGTAGCATAACTGCCATCCGCTTTCAAATAGCGGTATTCATCCTGCCAATGCCTTGCATCCGGATTCTCTAATAAGGCATAATATCCGCCCACCGTTTTTTCACGATCATCAGGATGCACATATTCATTCCACTCTGTAAATTTCCTGTATTCACTTGCCTTCCAGCCAAGCATATCAGTATAGGCTTCGCTTATATACGCTTCTCCTGTTACTTCATTCCATTCCCACAATGCCTCAGATGCTGCTTCAGAAGCCAGAATGAATCGTTCATTACTTATACGCAATTCCTTTTCGGTTGCCACTTTTTCGGTTACATCATTGATCACTACAAGGCGGGCATTTTTTTCATTATAATTAATAAAACTGCTTTTCAAATCAACTATTATTGATTCACCGCTCTTTTTTAAATGTTGGCAATTTGATGTTGAAGTTGTTTTATTATTATTTTCTCTTTGTAATTGAATGTTTAAATTTTCTCTGTCTTTTTCAGGAATGAGGCTGCTTAAAGAAAGTTGTAAAAATTCTTCCTTGGCATATCCATAATGTTTTACAGCTGCTTTATTTACTTCCAGGAATTGCAGTGTTTCTGAATTATAGATCCAACAGGGTAAGGGATTGTTATGAAACAGAGTTTTGTATTGTTTTTCTGAGGTTAATAATTCATTTTCTATCCTGATAGTTTGCGTGATGTCCTTAATGGAAATGAGTCGTGCTTTTTTTCCTTTATAATCAAATTGATTACCTGTCACTTCAACACAAATAACCTCACCATTTTTTTTCTTATGCCACATCCGGTTATTTTGCCGGGTGATCCCGTCTTTTATTTTTGACAGGATTTTTTGCAAATTTTCTTCCTCTTCTTCGGGCCTCAAATCTGTAAGTTTAAGGCCAAGGAATTCAAGTAGTGTATATCCATAGAGTCTTAAAGCTTCATTATTTACTTCTATAATCTGGAGTGTATCCATATCATAGGTCAACATTGGCATCGGGTGGCAATAAAAGAGTAATTTATAATTTTCTTCCTCCGTTTTTTGTTGTGTGATATCAGCATGTGTCCCGATCATGCGAACTCCATTACCTTCATCATCACGGGTAAGGATCATGCCCTTTGCTAATACCCAGCGGTAATGCCCTTCCTTATTCTGCAAACGATAAATACATTGATAATATGGTTGATTACCTTTTGTATGGTCCCGGAATGCTTCTTCAATAATATATTTATCATCTGGATGTATCCTTTTCTCCCATTCTTCAATATGGTTGCTGATTTCATTATTTTGGAATCCGTACAGCTTTTTATATGAACCGGAAAAATAGCATTCACCGGTTTGCATATTCCAGTCCCACAAACCCTGGTTGCTTCCTTCCAGTGCAAAGCGCCACCGTTGTTGCGATTCAATCAGTGAAATTTCAGCCAGTCTTTTTGCAGTGACATCTTTCGAATTAATTATTGCTCCAATGATTTCACCTTCTTCATTTAATGCAGGTCTGAAAGAACTACTAAAAAATTTTGTTGCTCCTTCAGGATTTTCTATTGTAATCTCTGTTTCTTTGGTTTCTCCTTTTAATACTTTTTGGATGAAATTATATGTCTGCTCTTTGCGGCTGGGGTGTACCAAATCCAGAATATTCATTCCTATCCTTACATCGATGCCAAGTAGCTTTTTTACTATCTGCGCTGTACTGTTATTGTATAGTTGAATGGTAAGCTGGTGATCTATTAATATTAAAGTTTCTTCTGTATTATTGAGCACCAGATTAAGTACTGTGGTGTTATCGGCAAATGAATTCTTATTACCATTCTTTACTACTGGTTTATGTGTAGATATCTCGGGGAATTTGAAATTGATTTTTAATGCCACAGCAATAGTTTGGGAAAGAAGCTAATATATACTTTACTCAATAATAATGAAATATATGCTTTAATTTGACAATATGTGTTTTGACAATACCAACTATAAAAAAATAAGTGTTTACCCTTGTTTACACATAGGGAATTTGAGTTATCATCCCTTTTTTTATAAATGAATTCCAATATTTGTTTTTAAGTACATTCAATTAAAGTTTTAAAAATGCAGAGGCAAATAACAACATGGTATAGTGAAAGGTTAGGAAAACAAATGCCCATAGCAAGTTACGGCTGGAATGGATTTGCACTTTTACTCGTTCCTACTGCCGCAGCTGATTACCTGGAGTATGAGCGCTTTCAGTTAATGGAGGTATTAAAACCATTTATAGAGGATGGAAAAGTAAAAGTTTTTTCTATCAACAGTATTAATAATGAGAGCTGGCTGAATAATGAAATGGATCCCCGCCACAAAGCCATCAGGCATCAACAATTTAATAGTTATGTGTATGAAGAAGTTGTGCCTTTTATAAAGAATGCTACCAGTTGGGAAACGCCCATTTTTATTTGCGGGGCTTCTTTTGGCGCATTGCATAGCATGAATTTATTTTTGAAACGTCCTGACCTTTTCAATGGAGTAATAGCAATGAGTGGAGTTTATGATCTTTCAGAATATACAAAGGGATATTTTGATGATGATGTATATTTCAATAGCCCCCAACATTACATGCCTAATTTATCGGATCATCATCTGCTTCAACAAATCCGCAGCAGTGCCCATATTTATATTTTCAGTGGGAGCGGGGATTACGAAGATCCTGGTGCCAGCCGCAGTTTTGCAGGCATTTTATATAACAAAGGCATTAATTATGAACTTGATATATGGGGAGGGGAGTGGCCGCATGACTGGACTACATGGCGTGCAGTATTACCCCATTATTTACATACCAGGTTTTAATAAACCAGGCTCTCAATAGTCGCTCCTATACCACGTTGTGTTATGGCATTGCACATTGGTTTTAAATCCTCATAAGGGCCGTCTTTTACAGCGTATTTGCCCCGAAAATGAATAATGTATGCACATTGCTCTGCCTGTTCCTGTGAGTGATTACATACTTCAATCAATGTTTCAATTACCCATTCAAAAGTGTTTACCTCATCGTTCCATACAATTAGTTGGTAGGGGGTGAGGCAGTCGACTTCTGTATCGGTCATTACCCCTTTTTGCGGATCACTTTGTATGTTTTCCAGCTTTTTCATCCAGGGCAAAATTAGCAATTTGTTCTAAATACTAAATGTGGAAAAAATAGCGGAAAGGAGGTGGTAAGGACAAAATAAAAATGATGTGAAATCAATAATATAAAATAAAATCCTACCGGACCGAAAATATAAATAAAATTTATTGACACAAATAACTATACCTGGCTTTTAGCTGGTTGAATAAGTTGAGCTCACCAAGGTTTTGTTTAGAATCCAGGGTATACGATATAGGATAAGACTGGTTGTCTTCTACCGCTGATATCATATTATTGTTACTAAAAACCATGGGTAGAAAAGCCCCGCTGAATCCGGTAAAGTAGGTAAAAAAAGGATCCACCAGTAGGGACTGGCTGTTTTGTTTTTTCAAATAATTAGTATTGGCATCGTATGTATAAGTGATGGAACCGCTTTGTGCTGGTGTGCTTGTAAAATCAGTATATGCAGCCGATGTGATATTATTGCCTGTATAAGTGTAATTATATTCTTCTTCTTTTGTTGCCACATTGGTGAGGATGCTGCTATAAGTAACTTTGGTTAATTTTCCTGCCGTGTATGTAAAGTCAAGTCTGTAATCCAACACATTGGCATTGGAAATGCGGGTAAAAAATTCGATTTTGCTGATGGTGCCATCACTGTTGTAGGTTGTTTGGTCATAACCATCTGATGTAGTGCTTCCTGAAGAAAAATAGTTGCGTTTAGAGATTTTATCGCCGGTGTATTCAATGGTATAATTATCCACATCAATCTGAACTTTAGACACATTATCTCCCGTATATGTATAGAAAGCACTATCAATTGGAGCTCCGCCCGATTCCGTATAATTCACTTTTGTTACCCTGCATATTTGAGGTGCGGGCTCGTCGTCTTTATCTTTTTTGCAACTGATAAATGTTATTGTAAAAAGAAAAAATAAGAGGAACAGTTGTGCAGTCTTCATTATGAATATTTAAGCTAAGATATAAGTTAGAATTTTATTTATGGTAATTGAGATATAAAAACAGGATTTTAGAGGGGATTTAACTATCAAATTCTTATAATATATCCTTTAATAAAATCCTGAATTATTGGAATAAAATGATAAGCGATTAAGCAGAATTACCAATGAAAAATCCACACAAACAATTTTAAGGGTTATTTCTTAATACTTTAATTCCAATGCGAATAGTAGAATAACGGTTGGTTATACGTGTATTCCCTTTAAAATCATAATAATACAGTGGATTATATAGTATAAAAACGGAATTAAAACACTATTTTGCGCCTTAAACCAATATCAGGCAAAAATTGCTAAAAATCCGGATCAAGAGTGAAAATTGGCTGAACCTTAAAACTTGTGCGACGACTGACTTTTAAAATTTGAATTTTCCTGTTTAATTACTGCATAAACAGGACTATCAGTTGCTGTAGAATGTAAAAGTGTTCCTGCCTTATTCTTCTTACAAATACGTGTTGTTTGTCCATCCTCTTGAAATGCTCTGGGTACTGGCAATGAATGCTACTACGGAACCATGTCTATGAAGCCCTCCTTGTTGATTTCTTATTCAACCTATGTAATGCCAAACTTGATCACGGTTAACCCTATAAACTATTGTTCATAGATTAGATGGCACGCTCTATTGAAAATATCAGCCACAACCTTCCGAACTTCCATCAGAAAACTGCTGTGTTTTTGCGTGTCATTCAATACAGAATCGTTTTATTTTTTTACCTTCTCCTTTTTTCATTCCAGGGTAAGAGTCAGATTGTTATTAATGAAATAGGGATTGGTGCTCCTTGCCCCAATTTTTTTAATTGTTCAGATGCAGGCGGTGGCGGAGAATTTATAGAGCTTTTCAATAAAAGCGGATGTACACAAAACATTGGTTGCTATGTTCTCGTTTATAGTGGACCAAATGGTGCAGGATGGTCAGTCACAATTCCCGCCGGTACTACTCTTGGTGCAGGACAATATTATCTGATAGCAGGAAACAGCTCTAGTTTTGTTGGTTCTTCAGTTTGGAATACAGTCAATCCATCTAACACTACGAGTTGGGTAAATTCTTATAGTACATATGGAAAAGATGTAGCGGACTTAGATCTTAAAAAAGCGAATACTTCCGGAAAGGGGATGGTTATCGGAAATTTACCGAACACAGGTGGGCAGATAACATTATTCAAACCAGATGGTATTACGGTTTCATCATCTGTTGCTTACAACTCTGGTAATAATTCCGGCACCTATCCTGTTACGCCAAACGCTTCCGGGTGCTCTATTAACTCGCTTGCCAATCCAGGCAATACAACTGCATTTATTCTTGGCAGAGATTTTAGTTCATATTATGCCGGGCTTTATTTAGATGCCAATGGAAATTATCAGTCATCAATAAATGATGTAAACCAATATCCCACACCTGGAAAAGCGAACAACACCAATGGAGGAAGTACCCAGCAAACAAC
>MWVW01000110.1_pt1 | contig 20968 bp, 21 predicted proteins | sample 1047191 | NCBI WGS metagenome assembly MWVW01 (sample SAMN06349985, study PRJNA376086) | soil metagenome | isolation source: MtG22-5 sample Antarctic (ecotone) | place: Antarctica
ATATAAGATGCGATCTTATAAAAGCTTTTTTCATCAATCACAGCGTTAACAAAATTGCCCATGTCTTCAACGGTACCGACTTTAAAAGATTTTACACCTTCAATGAGCAGCATCTTTACTTCTTCACCCATGTTGGATGGAATATAGGCTCTTGATGCGGCAGAACATTTTTGCCCCTGGTATTCAAAAGCTCCTCTTAGCAAAGCTGCAGCCACCACAGCAGGGTGTGCAGAGTGATGCGCTATCACAAAATCTTTTCCACCGGTTTCACCTACTATGCGTGGATAGCTTTTATAGTTGGGTATATTTTCTCCAATTGTCTTCCACATATTATTAAACACACCTGTAGAACCGGTAAAATGCACACCTGCAAAATCCCTGTGGGCAAAACAAGCTTTACCAATAGTAGGGCCATCAACATAAATCAGGTTGATCACTCCATCCGGCAAGCCGGCCTCTTTTAAAATGCGCATAAACATCTGTGCTGAATAGATCTGGGTGTTTGCAGGCTTCCATACCACTACATTTCCACACAAAGCGGCTGATGTGGGCAGGTTACCTCCGATAGCCGTAAAATTAAATGGCGTCACTGCCAGCACAAAACCTTCCAGCGGGCGCCACTCCATACGGTTATGCATTCCTGTAGCACTGATGGGTTGTTGCTTGTATATTTCGCTCAGGAAATGAATATTGAACCTTAGAAAATCAATCAATTCGCATACGGCATCAATCTCTGCCTGGTATACGTTTTTACTTTGCCCCAACATGGTTGTAGCATTCATATAAAAACGATATTTTGAAGCTATGAGATCGGCAGCACGAAGAAATATATTGGCCCGGTTTTCCCAGCTTATATCAGACCATGCTTGTTTCGCATCTAATGCAGCTGCTATGGCCTGCTGCACATGCGTTTCATCGCCCGCATGAAAATGACCAAGAACATGTTTTATCTCGTGAGGTGGGTGTATAGGATGAATTTTGCCTGTACGTACTTCATTCCCCCCGATATACATTGGGATATCAGCTTGTGTGGCTTTTAATTCAAAAATTATATTTTTTAATTCAACCCTTTCTGCACTTCCGGGAGCATAACTAAGAACAGGTTCATTGATGGGCAAAGGATATGAAAAATAACCAAGGTTCATAAAATTAATTGAGCTGTGACTAATGCTATATTAGCCGACAGTCTCTTATTTCGAATAAACCTCAGCCAATACTTGCTTTGTTACGTTTTTCCCGCCGCCAAAATTAGTGATTAATGTTTCAATAGTTTGGACAGGTCCGCGGGGAATACCCCACCAGCCAAATAAAATGGTAATCAAGGATAAGGGCAGAGATCGAAACATATGCGGTTCATCCCACTTGATAAAATAGATATCAGATTTTCTCCTTACTGTTCGGATCAATAGGGAGTAACAATATTCATATTGTACAAACCGGCCTCCGAGGTTAAGCTGGTCGTGAATAACGAGGGTCGTCATGCCCTCAGCACCATGGATTTTCATAACGATGGTTTAAGTCAGGAATTGGATTAAAATGCTATTGTAAGAAACGAAATATCGGTGAAGATGAAGAAGTAAAACTACGCCTCATTGTATGTTATTTTCCCACCATATTTGTGGGAAGAACTGAAAATTACAACAGTATAACAGTAAAATAGGTTAATCAATCAATACTAATAATGAGATCAAGAGGCTTCCGCTTCTTTGGCCTGCATGAGATAGGCTTTGATAAACTCATCGAGCTCGCCATCCATCACGGGCTGTACATTACCCACTTCAAAATCAGTGCGGTGATCCTTGATCATTTTATAAGGATGAAAAACATAACTCCGGATTTGTGAACCCCATTCAATTTTCTTCTTGCTGGCATTGCTTGCATTTTTCAAAGCTTCACGCTTACGTAATTCTTCTTCATATAATCGGCTTTTGAGCATTTGCATGGCTTTATCACGATTGCCTATCTGCGAACGTTCTGTCTGGCACACCACTACTATGCCTGTAGGAATATGGGTCAGAAATACTTTTGTTTCTACCTTGTTTACATTCTGCCCTCCTGCTCCGCCACTTCTGGCCGTTTCCATCTTCACTTCACTGTCTTTAATTTCGATATTTATGCTGTCGTCGACAAGGGGATAAACAAATGCAGAGGCAAAAGAAGTATGCCTTCGTGCATTACTGTCAAACGGCGAAATGCGCACCAATCTATGCACCCCACTTTCTGCTTTTAGAAAACCATAGGCAAAAGGTCCATCAAACTGGTAAGTACAGGTCTTTATGCCTGCACCATCTCCGGGTTGCCAATCGAGTTCCGTAACAGTCCATCCCTGCTTTTCGCCATACATACGGTACATGCGGGCAAGCATTTCGGCCCAGTCCTGGCTTTCAGTACCTCCTGCTCCGGAATTGATCTGCAATACAGCAGGCAATTCATCCTCAGGTTCGTTGAGTGTACTTTTAAACTCTGCTTCTTCTATTTGCCGGATGGCTGTATCATAGGCAGTTTTTACTTCTTCTTCACTTCCTTCACCCTCTTTCCAAAAGTCAAATAGAACGGCAAAATCTTCCACTGATGAGGCCACCTCTTCATACTGGTTAATCCAAAACTCATTTAATTTGATGTCCTTTAAAACAGATGTAGCCCTGGTGTTATCATCCCAAAAACCGGGTGAGAGTGAAAGTTGTTTATCGTTGGCTATTTTTTGCTGACGGTTCCCGACGTCAAAGAAACCTCCTCAGGACGGCTACTCTATCCCTCATTTCTTTAATTTGCTCTGTTGTCATAACGGCGAAGATAGGTTTGTGTTCGCCATAAAAAAATTTCAGGTATTTTCTTCTTGAAATTTTGTGCTTATTTATCAGGATTTATCATATCAAATTTAATAATGTGTATAACGAAGTGTAAAACAGGTGTACAACAACAGTGTCAAATATTTGGAAAACCTTTTCTGTCGAATGTATATTTGATCTACAATTGAAGCGCAAAAATCCTGGACGGAAGATGGTCCGGATAAAGAACGAAAGTTCTTTAAAAAGATCAAAATCCTGAAACGGAGGATTGCAATTCAGTTTGAAGGGCATCGGGTTAGTAAGTAATACAGGCTTCGGCCGGTATAAAACAAACTTCGATGCTTTTTCTTTTATTATCCCCTCTTCCCACCTGATCCAGATTGGCAAAAGTTTTGATTTATCAAAAGGATAATAATATCCATATGCATTTTCCTGATATTACTGGTCAGGCTATTCAAATAACAGATGCAGCTGTTTTTTTTATTGGTCTTATTGTGACAACGCTATTTTACAAAGAGTATAAAAAGCAGGTCATCAATCAACAGCATGATGATATGATAGATGAATTGCTCAAGGATTAATTGAGGCTGGCAACTACAAATAAATATTCCACTAAATCGTCCTGAAAAGATTCAATCTCCTAAAACGATAATTAAATTCAATTTTTTATTCTTTCATTTAATTGCCTCGCAAACCAAAGCTTGCATGGGCACATGCACATCTTCTCTGCCGAATTGGGCGATGAATCTTTCCCGTAATTTATTTTCAATGATTTCTCTTGTACCATCACTCAGAGTTTGTAAATAGGCACTCAGGGGCGAGCCATAAATAAAGCCTTTGATCAATTCTTCGGGCTCAGTATAAGCGGCGCTTTTCGGTACAATATGTATATCAACCTGGTGAAATCCTGTTTTATCCAACAGATCCCTGATGTCATCAATATCATAAAATGAATAAGGTCCTTTTGTTAAAAAATCCGGTGCATTTGCTCCCATTGTTTCATCCAGTATTGTCTTTATAATGGCCGTGCGGGGATTGTATTCAAGGGAGTCCCATGTATTGAAAATAAACTTGCCACCTTCTTTCAGCACTTTTTGAATTTCATAAAACGCTTTTTCTTTTTCAGTAAAAAACATAACCCCAAACTGGCAAACTACATGATCAAAAGAATTTTTCTCATAGGGTAGTGTATGGGCGTCTACTACTTCCCATTTTATATGACCCGGAACTTTCCCCTTTGCAACTTCAATCATATCCGGATTAATATCTGTGGCCACTAATTGGCCCCCGGAAGGTATAAGCTTTGCCAGGTGATTTGTAAGTCGGCCGGTGCCGCAGGCGAGTTCCAGGAGATTATTAATTTTTTCATTCTTAAGCCTTTCAAAAAGATCCAGGGCATATGGTTCGAATAAAAGCGGACCCAGGTATCTGTCGTAATTAGATGGCACACTGCCTGAAAAAGAAATATCGTCAGTCATAAGCAGCAATTGTTGTATAGATGAAAGTTACCAAAAAATAAATAAGCCTTACGCTTTCAAAAGAGCAGAAGTTATATTTGCCTCACGAATTTTTTGTTTTGTGAAGTATCAGCTATAAAATGAAATCAGTTTGAATAATTATGAGAAACTGTAAGTTAAACAAGACATACAATTCGAACTAAAATAAATTCAAAACTGAGGCGAATTCTTCAATCAAATTATATCGCAGTGAAGATTTAAAAAACTAGAAAATTGTTTCAAATTACTCTAAAAAAATTAGCAGCTTTGCCTTTCATATAAGTCATTTTCCAGTTGGATTCTTACAGTCATACCTTGTCTTTTTTCGTGTTGGTTAATTTGGGGAAAAGATCCCGCATTAACATGATATCCCTTTCCATTTTTATTTTTTATACTTTTTAAATAAGATCTGTTTTATCTTCCCCAAGTCTTGCTGTTTCTCCTTCATCCAGGTCATCATTGGGATGATGTGCTGTGAGTTCAGCATCTTCCTCCATATCTTTTTCTGCCTGGTCAAGTGCTGCAGCGGAAATTTGTTTATCCTTATTACTGATTTCTCCCGGTAAAGGATGTACATGACGCCCCCCTGCCCTATTTCCTTCCTGTTCTTTTTTATTTACTTTCATGTGTAAGCTTTAAAAGAACTAATAAAATTTTATGCCATTTTTATTTCCGTTAGTGTCGCAGTTTGGAGTCCCGATGTACGGAGACTTGTCATTCCGGCAAAGGAGGAATCTGCGAGATTGCCGAAGTGAGTTTATTTTAAGTTTTTGAGATGCCTCGTGCCTCGGCATGACAAGGCCACGTTAGTTTGAAGTTTATAATGATGGCAAATTGAGGCATTACCTTATTTCCTTTTTCCAGGGCAAAATCTATTGCTGCCCTTGCATGGATAAAGGTAGTATCAAAAACAGGTACGGGACTGTCAGCCTGGGCGATCAGCAATGGAATTTCAGTGCAACCTAAAATAACCACCTGCGCACCCCTGCTCACGAACTTATCGATTATGCTGAAATTATTTTTAGTTTCATTTAATAATATCCCTCTCCCCCAATTCATTGTAAATAGCTGAATTGGCTGATTCACTATTTAAATGATTATAAATTTAAAGTCTGTTTATTTTTGAACCATGTCATCCAATGTAAATTCAGCATATGATGAATGGTCGCAGAGTTATGATCAAATTGAAAATAAAACCCGCGACCTTGATCTGTATGCTGCACAACAGACGCTTCAGTCAATAGATTTTAAGACCGTTTTGGAACTTGGATGCGGTACGGGGAAAAATACAAACTGGTTGCAACATAAGGCTGAAGTAAAAGCCGTTGATTTTTCTGAAGGAATGTTAGTTAAGGCACGAGAAAAAATATTTTCTCCCCGTGTTAGTTTTCAAAAAGCAGATATTTCGCAACAATGGCAATTTGGGGATACAACATTCAATCTCATAATGTGCAACCTGGTATTAGAGCACATAAAAGATCTTCAATTTATTTTCTCTCAGGCAAGGCAGTATTTAACCGGGCAAGGATATTTTTTTATTTGTGAATTACACCCCCTTAAGCAGTATACAGGCAGCCGGGCACGCTTTCAAAATGATCGTCAAACCATAGAGCCAGAATGCTTTACACACAATGTTTCTGATTATTTCAATGCCGGAAAAGAAAATGGTTTTGTTTGCACACAATTATCTGAATGGTTTGCTGATGATCAAAAAGAGGAAGGATTTCCCAGGCTCATTTCATTTTTATTCAGAAAGGATTAATTAAAAATTAATGAGGTCAACGATTCGTTCCAGGTATTGTTTATCAATGTCATCAAACTGGTCCAGGTGTTCGCTATCCACATCCAGAACTGCTACAACTTCTCCATTTTTTAAAACCGGGACTACTATCTCAGACCTTGACCGGCTATTGCATGAAATATGTCCTGGAAATTTTTCCACATCGGGAACAAGGATTGTTTTTTGTGTTTCCCATGATGTTCCGCACACCCCCCGGCCTTTGCTGATACGGGTACATGCAACAGGACCCTGGAATGGCCCCAAAACTAATACGCCATTTTTTACAATATAAAAGCCTGTCCAAAGCCATGCAAACTGTTCATGTAAAGCTGCTGAGACATTGGCAATATTTGCAATAAGATCAGTTTCTCCATCTAATAATCCTTGAATTTGTATCACAATTGAATCGTAGCGTTCTTGCTTGGTCCCTGTAATAATAAGGAGGTCTTCAGCCATATTTCAAAATTTTTAAACAAATTTAAAGGGAATGAAGGCAGCCACAGCCCTTCTAAAACCCATAAAATAATTACAGTGTTTTTCAATTCCATATTACTAATCCTTTTGTCACTGATTATGTACTACAGATTTTTAATATTAGATTTATCACCACTTACGGACGTTTGAAAACTTATTTTTTAATTATACTAATTGCTGTACAGCTATTATACGGCTGTCAAAAAGGTATAGAAATGCCTGAGCAGCCCTGTGTTGAGCACAAGGCAAATTCTTATACTTCAACCTATTCCTGCGCAGAACTTTCGCCTGTTGCTTACAAAGGTGAGCAATGTGGTTTTTTGCCATTAAGCGGCACCACTTTGTGGATTTTTGAAGATTCCTTTTTCAATGACCAGGGAAATTTCGTCAACCGAAAAGTGGATACCTTACAATTCTCTAAAACTTTTCAAACTCAAAAAGATGGGATTGTCTGGTGGCAACCAGATAAATTTATTGGATTGCCCGAAAAATGCATGACGACAGGTAAAGACTTATACTCACTGCAACCAAGATTTTTTGGAGGCAACCTCTGCGTTCTTGATGCAGCTATAGAATATAGTATTCCCGCATCAGATAGCATTGGTTACCTGGCTCATTTTGCTGATGAAGCTGCAATTGGCAAAGCAGTAAAAATGAAAGCAAGCCTCGATCTGCCATTTGGCAAGCTTGATCAATGCATTCTTTTTGAAAAGCATGCACCAGGTTATCGAAGAGATAAAGTTTATATTAAACCTGGTGTAGGAGTAGTCAAGTTTATACATGCTCTGTCTTCCACGGTCAATGGAAACATCGTTATAAGGCAAATCTCGACTCTTATGTCAGTTTCAGAACAATAGTTTATCGTCATTCATCAAATGAAAAGTATAATCTGTTATCTTAAAGATTATTTTCATTTTACTGACAGGCGTATTTTCATCCCTTCACTGATTTTTATTGCAGCCGCAATATTTATCAATTATAATTTTAATCTAAACGAAAAAATCAATGCGTTTGGCTTTGGTGCACAATACCTGATATGGTCAATTGTCTTTTTCACAGCCTTTTCATTTCCTTATTTGTTACTGTATCTTATTTATAGAATTGAATTTTTCAGGAAAACTAATTTTATCATTTTACTAATTTTAGCCCCCCTGATTTTTGCCTGGAAAATGTCCTTTCCATTTCACTTCTGGTTTTCCAGTCTGCCAAATGAAAATAAGTATTGGAACATCATAATTTATTGGCCACTCAAGCTTTTGATAGTTTCAATAGCATTATTTGTTTGCTGGAAAGTCTTTGACAAAGAGCAGCGTTTTTATGGGTGGACGCTCAAAGGTTTTAATCCAAGGCCGTATTTTATAATGTTACTGATCATGATGCCGTTAATAGCAATTGCTTCGGCTCAACCAGACTTCTTAATAATGTATCCTAAATTAAAAACAGTCATAGACAATAATACCTTTGATACCGGCATACATAAATTACTTTATGAACTTTCGTATGGAAGTGATTTTTTGGGAATTGAACTTTTTTTCCGGGGGTTTTTAGTGCTTGCTTTTATCAAGTATGCCGGCAAAGGCGCTATACTTCCGATGGCTATTTTTTATTGTACCATTCATTTTGGAAAACCGTTGGGTGAATGTATTTCCTCATTTTGGGGAGGACTTGTTTTAGGAGTGATCACCTATCATACGAAGTCAATTTTTGGAGGGTTAATGGTCCATCTTGGAATTGCGTGGCTGATGGAGCTTGGAGGCTATCTTGGAAATCTATATAAATAAAAACTGCAAGCCTGTAAGCCGGATTCTGTGTCATGTAAACATGCTGCTATCATCTATCTGCGATGAACATTGCTGTTCACCTGTATCTGCCTACCCTGGATCTTGGGCGAGCAACCCTTTTCCGTTTTACCGGAGCGATCCTTTGCATGGCATTTCAGCACGCAAGGTTTACCCGAAGTTATTGTTACCAACAACTACCGTGGGCTCTTACCCCACGTTTTCATCCTTATCCCGTCTTTTACGGGACGGTTATTTTCTGTGGCACTATCTCGTCCCGTGTAATGCGGGAGTCCTGCTGTTAGCGGGATGCGTTGCTCTATGCTGTCCGGACTTTCCTATTTCAATAAAAGATGAAATCGATAGCTCAGCTTGCAGTAATTACAAAATTAATTGAAATATTAAAACCAAATTTTTTATAAATAACATTCTTTATTAAAATTCAGAAGAGTAATCTTTGTTAATGAAAGCTTTACTTATTTTCCACCCTATCTTCGCCCGCTCAAATAGTTCTTAACCATGATCAGCAGAAGGAATATAAGGGTGAAAGTGATGCAGGCTTTGTACACGTTGATCACTCTGGAAAAAGATGTGAATCCCGGAGAACCTCAGCGATTATTGCAAAAACATTTTGATAACTCTAAAGACCTTTTTCTTTATTTTATTTATTTTATAACAGAGATAGCCTCTTACGCCGAGAAAGATGCCTATGTCAGGAGCAGTAAGCACCTTCCATCTCATCATGACCTGAATGTTAATACCAAGATTGCCGGGAATGAATGGGTATGGAGGATCAGGGAGGACGCATCATTAAAAGCAGAATGGGCAAGATCAAAACCTGAACATAGAATAGATAAAGAACTGTTACGTAAATTATATAGTGAGCTCACAGAGACAGACGTATATAAAAGATATATTACTTCGCTCAATAGAGACAGGCGTAGTGAAAAAGAAATCATAGACTTTATTTTTGAACATTTATTATTCCCTAGTGAATCTTTTATAGCACATCTCGAGGAACAATTCAGTAATTGGGATGATGACGGGGAAATGGTGGTGCAATTAGTAAAAAGCTACCTGGGAAAACCTGGCAATATGAATTTTTCCCAATTCATAAGTGCAGACAAATTACAGTTTGCAAAAAGCCTGCTTTCCACAGTAATTGAAAAAAACGAACAACTGGAAAGCCTTATATTTCCCAAATTAAAAAATTGGGATGCGGAGCGACTGGCTGCACTGGATATGATACTGATGAAAATGGGAGTTGCAGAATTTCTTTATTTTGAAACTATCCCTCCTAAGGTGACTATAAACGAATACATAGAACTGGCAAAAGAATACAGTACCCAGCAAAGCGGGCAGTTTGTTAACGGGATACTGGATAATATTCACAAAGAGCTTTTACAAGAAGGGAAATTAAAAAAAACAGACTATAAAAAGGCTTAAACATCTTTGAATTACATTTGCATCCTTTAAAACTTTTTTTCAATGAAACCTATTTTTTGTGTACTGGCTGGCAGTATTTTGGTTGTGGCTTGCAACAGCAATGATACTGCTACCGAAGCTACGTCGAATGATTCTATAAAACATGAGCAACAAATTAGTGCGGTAAATGACACAGCAAACTTTACCTCAATAGAATGGATTGATTCTGTGCACCAGAATCTTGGTAATGTGACCGAAGGCGGAGTAGTGGAAGTAAGCTGGCATTTTAAAAATACAGGCAATAAACCCCTTATAATTTCCAATGCATCTGCAAGCTGCGGATGTACAGTTGCAGAAAAACCTGAAGAACCCGTTAGCCCTGGTGCTGAAGGATTGATCAAGGCTAAATTTGATAGCAAAGGCCGGGAGGGTACGCAACGCAAAGATGTATATGTAGTGGCCAACACGACTGGCCAAACCAATCACCAGCTTTCTTTTTCAGTAGAAGTAAAGAAAAAATAATTTTTCATTTAATAATCAACCATGTATTTATTACAAGCAGCACAACCAGGTTTCGGTGGATTTCAATTCATCTTTTTAGGATTGATGATCGTTGTTTTCTGGTTATTTTTCATTCGTCCGCAGGCAAAAAAAGCCAAGCTTCAAAAGAATTTTATTGACAATTTAAACCGGGGTGATAAAGTAGTAACCATAGCCGGCATACATGGTACAATCAACAAGGTAAATGAGGACGGAACTATCAGCCTCGAGATCAATCCGGGCAGCTATATCAAAATTGAAAAAAGTGCTATATCCATGGAATGGACACTTAACCTGAATAAAAGCCTGGCATCTCCTGCCACGTCTGAAAAAAAATAAACTGTTTTCCCAATAAGATAGCCATCTGTAAATGATGGCTATGCTTTAAATTTTTACGAACCTTTACATCATGATTTTAAAGATCGGATTGACCGGTGGTATGGGTTCAGGCAAAACGACTGTAGCTAAGATATTTGAGCTATTGGGCGTACCGGTTTACTATGCTGATGCTGCTGCAAAACAACTTTATCATACCAATAAAGATTTGATGGCTGAAGTTAAAAAACATTTCGGTGATGATGTTTATACAGAGAGGCAACTGAACCGTTCAAATTTAGCATCAAAGGTTTTTAATGACCCTAAAAAATTAGGTTTGCTTAATAGCATAGTACACCCTGCAGCGATCAGGGATGCTGAAGAATGGATTGCAAATCAAACATCCCCATATATTATCAAGGAAGCAGCACTGCTTTTTGAAAGCGGTTCTGCCAGTGGATTAAATCATATCATCGGCGTACGTTCGCCTCAACATCTCAGGATAAAAAGAGTCATGGACCGTGACGGCTTTAGCCGTGAAGAGATATTGAGCCGTATGAAACAGCAAATAGATGAAGAAATAAAAATGAGGCTGTGCGATTATATTATAGAAAATACCGAAGAAACACTTGTTATTCCACAGGTATTACAGCTACATCAAACCTTTCTAAAAAAGGCAGGTAACTGAAGCTTGTAATCGCCATAAAAAATGTGTATCTTATAGCAAATATTATTGTATGCCTGGCCTTATACATTTGCTTTATTGGTTGGTATTCATCTTATTTTTAAGCTGCTCTGAAAACAACAAAGAGGGTAGCACAAAAAATACGCCTGATTCGTCGCAAAAACCAGGCGACAATGCTTCTATAAATACACCGGAAAAAGAGCCAGCAGCTATTGCCAGTCTTGAAACAGATTCATATGTTATAAAAATTTACAGGGCACTCCCTTTCTTGCCCAAAACTGATCCTCTCGGCATGTTTAAAGTAGTGGAAGGACACAGGTTTATAGTACTTGATATGTCCATTAGAAATATTTCAGATAAACCGATTGACATGGGCCGCATATTGCAGTCCGCAAGAGTAAATGATGAAAATGGTAAGAAATATGATTTGTCCATAGCTGCTATTGCTTCTTATACGACAGATAATCCCAATGCAAAACATCAGGCTGAATATGATGCATTGTGGAGTAAAGAGTTTAGTCCTCAAAGTTTCCATCGTACTACAGCTTATGGCTTTGAAGCTCCGTCAGAAGTAAATAAATTTTCCTTTAGCATGCCTGAAACAGCTAAACCTAGAAGCCCCAGGAAGGAAATTGCTTTCTCATTATAAAAAATGTTATTGAATTTCTTATTTTAATTTTTTCAATGCATTCTCTATCCGGCCAAACCCTTTTACAATATTTTCCATGCTGTTGGCAAAAGATAATCGAAGGCAATTATCATCGCCGAATGCTGAGCCGGTGACTGTAGACACATGCCCTTTGTTGAGCAGGTACATGGCCAGGTCATCTGCATTATTTATTTTTTCATCCCCATCGCTTTTGCCAAAATAATATTCTACACGGGGAAATGCATAAAAAGCACCATCGGGTTCTGAAAATTTGAAGCCTTCAATATTTTTCATTAATTGCAAAACCTTTTCCCTACGCCGTTTAAATTCTTTCACCATATGCTGTGTAGTTTCCAGCGATGAGCTCAATGCAGTGATGGCTGCTCTTTGAGTAACGGCGTTGGTGCCACTGGTGAACTGTCCCTGCAATTTTTCACATGCCTTTGCAATCTCAGTAGATGCAGCAAGATAGCCTAAACGCCAACCCGTCATTGCAAATCCTTTGCTCAATCCATTGATCACTATTGTACGTTCTTTCAATTCATCAAATTGTGCAATGCTTTCATGATGGCTGCCGTAGTTAATATACTCGTATATCTCATCTGAAATGATAATAATTTGTGGGTGTTTGATGAATACTTTTGCGAGGGCTTCCAATTTTTCTTTGTTATAAACAGCGCCACTGGGATTACAGGGAGAAGAAAAAATAAAAAGTTTTGTTTTAGCACTGATTGCATCTTCAAGTTGCCGGGGGGTTATCTTGTATTCATTTTCCAGCGATGATTTTATTAACTTAACCGACCCCTTTGCCAACTGTACCAAAGCTGCATAGGTAACCCAATAGGGAGTTGGAATAATTACTTCATCACCTTCGTCTATGATGCTCAAAACAGCATTTGCAAGACTTTGTTTTGCACCGGTTGATACAACTATATTTTCAGGCTTATAGCTCAGATTATTATCCCTGCTGAACTTGTGGCATATTGCTTCTCTCAGATCAAGATAACCTGCCACAGGTGTGTAATGGCTCCAGTTTTCATCAATAGCCTGCTTTGCTGCATCTTTAATATGTTGCGGTGTGTCATAATCGGGTTCTCCCAGGCTTAAGTCTATAATGTCAATGCCTTTGGCTCTTAATTCACGTCCCAGCCTGGCCATCTTGAGTGTTTCCGGTTCACTGAATCTTGTCAGTAAAGATGATAATTTCATGCAATGGTTTTAGCAATGGCAATTCAATTATTCATTGCCGTAATTAAATATAAAATGAGATAAATCAGGTTTATTTTTCCGTTTTCTTTTCAATTCAAAATCATATATCACATTCCCGAGATTTTTCATAAATGGATAACCTAGTTTTTCATAATCATAATGATCGTCATTAAAGATTCCGTCGCTGTTACAATAGATGGTGGCGCTAAGTATGAATTCAATCTTGTTTTTAAAATCAACAATGTAGGCAGCATCTGTTAAAAAGCCATAAGCATCGCCCACTTTATTGAAAATACGAATTGAAGAGTCCTTGATCTTCCCCTGGCTGCCATACATCAGGAATTTTACATAAGCGTCGTTATAGCTGCTGTCGTATTGGGGATAACGGGACTCTGCAGGCAACATGGACATGTACCTATATAAAAAAGAATAATCTTCTGCAGTTAAATTAAATCTTTGTGGTTTTGGCACAGATCGCGGGAAAACGACACTTCTTAGTATGGTATGCAAATCACTGAGTCCAAGCCTGTTCTTCCTGGAAAAATCAAAAGGTGCAGCAATGAGTTTACCACCACTCATGAATCCTTTTCCTAAAAAAGTATTTCTTTTTTGATAAACAAGCTTGCTTTTTACAGGGGGTTGTTCATAAATAATTTTATTCCCGCTATCATAAAATTTTACCCCATTCGTCAGCCGGTTTTCATCCTCAGTCATTGCAATATCCAACCTGTGAATTAGCTGTACACTGTCAAAACCCATATCATGAAGAGTGTTATTCAGGTATTGCTGACCAAGGAATTCATACAACCTGTTAGATGCATCGTTATCACTAACCAATAATATTTTTTTTATATAATGTTCAATGGTTGGCCTTCCATCTTCACTTGTGGGTTCATTATATACTCCGTTATATCCATTGACTCCCGGTTCCGTGATCATTGTTGTTTTGCGGTCAAGTCCCGCAATATTTAGTTCATTTAACTTTTGCAGCGCCAGGGCAGCCACAGGAAATTTAATGGTAGAAGCCGGGTAATAATATCGTTCAGGATCAATATTAAAATAATAGTTGGTGAATACAGGCCGGTTACCGGCTAGTCTGTTAATCTGGGTATAAATGACTTGAACTTTCAGTTCCTCTTTATTTTTCAAGACAAAATCAAAGTATTGGGGATACTGTTCCAGGATGTTGAGAAGTAAAGAATCCGTCTTAGGATAAACACCTTTATATTCTTTAAGTTCAATTGTGGGAGTGGAAGTCATTGTTCGCCAGGGATTGCAAGACAGCAGGAAAATCGCTACTGAAAAGTTAAAAATACCTGCCAATAATTTCATGAAGCGTAAAAATAAGTTTAAATGTATATCCTTCAATGCACTTCCAATAAGGCTCTTAAGCCTTGAAATTAGGTTGAAAAAGCTATCTTTGCCCACTCTAAAAAAATACCGCTCCCAAAGTTCTCGTCAGGAGAAGGAGAAAGAGTAATTAAACTAATATATATGCAACTGAAAGGCCTGGTTCGCTTTTTTACTATTCTGCTTATTCTCTATTCTATTTATGAATTATCATTTACCTGGGTGGTACGCAAACATGAGGAAAAAATGCAGGCTAAAGCCAAACAATATGCCAGTACCCAATTTAAAAATGCCTCGCCGGCTGAAAGAGACCAGGCTTATAAAGATCGATTGAAGCGACTGTTGGACAGCACCAAAGACCAGACTGTTCATTATGGGATACAAGGTGGTATCAGCTATCAACAAGCCAAAGAAAATGAATTGAATCTTGGACTTGACCTACAGGGTGGCATCAATGTAACTATGGAGGTAGAGCTATCGGGGTTATTGCGCTCAATGACCAACAATTCTAAGGATCCGAATTTCATAAAGGCATTGCAAAACGCAAATAACAGAAAAGCAAACAGCAATGCAGATTTTGTAACACTTTTTGCTGAAGAGTATAAAAAATTAAATCCTGATGGCCGTCTGGCATCCCTCTTTGCTGTACCCGGACAGGATAAAATAAAATCAAGTGATACTGATGATAAGGTAGTATCTGAAATTAAAAAAGAAGCGGGTGCTGCTTTTGACCGTACCTACAGGGTATTGCAGCAAAGGATCGACCAGTTTGGTGTAGCACAACCTAATATAAACCCTGATCGTACCAAAGGAATTATCACAGTTGAGCTGCCGGGTGTGCAGGATCAGGAAAGAGTACGCAAGTATTTACAATCATCCGCCAATCTCCAGTTTTGGGAGGTATATAATATCAGCGAGTTGGGAGCCTCTGTTCAGAAAGCAGATGATGCTTTTAATATTTTAATGGGTGGTAAAACAACGGATACAACAGTCAAAAAAGATACATCTACAGCCCTGGCAAAAGCAGATACAACAAATGCAAAAGACACCGGTAAAGGAAACATTGCTGACCTGAAAAAAACTACTGATACTGCTAGTACAGCCAATACCCGAAAAACTTTATGGCAATATATACAGTTCTCAGTTGATCCATCTACAGGTCAGGCGATTGATAATGGTATGGTGGGATATGTGATGATCAAAGACACTGCTATCGTCCGCACCTATCTTGAAAACCCTGCTATACGTAGTGCTTTTCCGGCAGATATTGCATTTTTGTTTGGAATACCGGATGTTCAGGAAAATAAAAAATCGACTTTTGTTTCTTTATATGGAATCAAAACATATGGAAGGGATAAAGCTCCTTTAGAAGGTGAAGCAGTATCAGATGCCCGCTCTGATTTTAATCCAACTACAGGTCAACCTGAGGTCAGCATGCGTATGAACCCTGCCGGAGCCAGGACATGGGAAAACCTTACAGAAAAAAATGCAAAACGTTTTATTGCAATTGTATTAGATAATGTTGTGTATTCAGCCCCCCGTGTAAATGAAAAAATTTCGGGAGGCAATTCAAGTATTTCCGGATCATTTTCAGCCGAAGAATCTACCGACCTCGCAAACATTTTAAAAGCCGGCAAGTTACCAGCCCCCGCTAAAATAGTACAGGAGCAGGTAGTAGGACCTACATTGGGAAAAGATGCCATCAAAGGTGGTATGACAGCTTTTGCGATTTCATTTATTGTGATTTTTATTTTAATGCTCATCTATTATAATACGAGCGGATGGATTGCCAACATAGCTTTGATCTTAAACCTGTTATTTACGGTTGGTGTGCTCACTGGTTTAGGAGCTACGCTGACAGCACCCGGTATAGCAGGATTGGTTCTTACTATCGGTATGGCAGTAGATACCAATGTATTGATTTATGAACGTATCAAAGAAGAGCTGACAAGAGGTAAAGCTTATCAACAGGCGATCAGTGAGGGATACAGAAGGTCTTTACCTCCTGTGCTGGACGGTCACATTACCATATTACTTACTGCCATCATCCTGTTTTCGTTTGGTCTTGGTCCCGTAAAAGGATTTGCCACCACACAGATTATCGGTATTCTTCTTTCGTTGTTCTGCGGAATCCTGGTAAGCCGCTGGGTGACTGAATGGTTTACGAGCAAAAAGAAACACCTTGAATATTTTACGCCTGTTTCACGTAGCATTTTCAAACACGCTAATTTTAAATTCATTGAAAAAAGAAAGATTGCCTATGGCATATCAGTGTTGGTGCTTGCATTAGGTATCGGTTCTTTCATTAATGGATTTGATTATGGTGTGGAGTTCAAAGGCGGACGTAGTTATATCGTTCGTTTTGACAAACCTGTAAATGTAGAGCAGGTAAGAAATGACCTGGCTGCAGGGCTGGGAGAAAATCCTGTTATAAAAACCATTGGTGCCAATAACCAGCTCGATATCACCACTTCATACCTAATAGATGATTCACGCCCGGGAGTAGACTCGTTAGTTCAGACTAAATTATTCCAGGGCCTGCAAAATCATTTGCCTGCAGGGATTTCTTACCAGCAATTTGACAAACAATACAAAATGGGTTCTACTACTGTATTACCCACCATTTCAGATGATTTAAAATCAGGAGCCAAATGGGCTACCTTCTGGTCCATTCTTATTATTTCACTTTATATTTTTATCCGTTTCCGCGACTGGCGATATTCACTGGGTACCATTGCTGCATTATTGCATGACGTGTTGGTGACCTTAGCGGTTTTCTCTTTTTTCCGTGAGATTGTTCCTTTTCCACTGGAGATAGACCAGCACTTTATAGCAGCGGTGCTTACGGTAATCGGTTTTTCCATGAATGATACTGTGGTAATCTTTGACCGTATACGGGAATACAGCCGTCAGCTCGTGGGTCAAACAAAAGAGGTGATAATAAACAGGGCTATCAATGATACACTGAGCCGAACCATAATGACATCGTTGACAGTGTTTATTACTATTCTTATTCTATTCATATTTGGTGGTGAGGTAACACGTGGTTTTGCCTTTGCAATGCTGATTGGTGTTATAGTGGGTATTTATTCATCTGTATTTGTGGCTGCACCTGTACTTGTTGACCTTGGTGGTGAAAAAGCATTAGGCAGCGGTACGCTTATCCCAGAAGAAAAACATAAGCCAAAAACAAAACCTATGGTGGCGAAACAGTCCTAAAAAATTAAAGTCCCATAAAAAGGGACTTTTTTATTACATCAAAATAAAAATCATTAAACTGCGAAGGAAGTTCCGCATCCGCAGGTAGTGGAAGCATTGGGGTTTTTAAATGTAAAACCACGGTTATTTAACCCATTCTGCCAATCTATTTCCATACCATATAAATACATTTCATGCGCCTGCTCCATTACAAACGGTATACCCTCAAATTCGTAATGCCTGTCTTCATCTTTTTTATGATCAAAGCCCATCACATAAGATAATCCTGAACAACCGCCTCCCTTTACCCCAACTCTTAAAACCATTGAAGTGTCAAAACCCGGAGCTTCCTTCAAACTTTTTATCTCATCCAGGGCTCCCGTTGTAAATCGCACAGGACTAACTGTTATTGTTTCCATGCTATAAAATTATATCTTGTAACCGACAACTGTAAGCATAGACTCAATTAACTGCAAATCTTTCACATCTTATTATTTTTGACAACTTATTATGGAACAAACAACCTTAAGCCTGATTTTAGCTGTGCTTGCTTTTTTAATTTCAATAGCCAGCTATATCGTGGCCTCTAAACAAAAAGGTGGAAAAAATTCCGGAAAACAAACTACAGCATTGCAATTACAGGCATATGAAAGACTGGTGATGCTGTCAGAACGCATTTCACTACCAAACCTTATCAATAGGTTGAACGAACCACAGCGTTCGGCCAAAGAAATGCAAATGATATTGGTAGATAACCTGCGCCAGGAATTTGAATATAACGCATCTCAACAAATTTATGTCAGTGCAGCTGCCTGGAATGCCGTTCAAAACCTGAGAGATCAAAACCTTATGATCGTTAATCAAATTGCTAATGTATTACCGCCATATGCCAAAGCCAATGACCTGAATAAACAGGTACTTGAAGTGATCATGAGTCAAAAGGAAAAAGCCTTACATACCATTGTGCTTGAGTCATTAAATGCAGAAGCAAAAAAATTGATGAATTAGTCTGAGCATATAATCTTTATGAGTGAAAAAAAGATTTTTACCGATTCAGGAATTGAAATCAAACCTTTATATGAACAGGATGATATAAGTCACCTCTCCCCTGCCGGTGCTCCGGGCACCCCTCCCTTTACCCGTGGCGTGCAGTTCGATATGTACCGGGGCAGATTGTGGACCATGCGCCAGTATGCAGGTTTCAGCACAGCCGAAGAAAGCAATAAAAGATATCATTATTTGTTATCACAGGGCGTAATGGGTTTGAGTGTTGCGTTTGATCTTCCTACCCAGATAGGTTATGACAGTGATCATCCACTTGCTGAAGGAGAAGTGGGGAAGGTAGGTGTGGCTATCGATTCGCTGGAAGATATGGAGAACCTGTTTCATGACATCAGGCTTGAAGATGTTTCCACTTCAATGACCATAAATGCAACGGCATTTATCCTCCTTTCTTTATACGTGGCACAAGCAAAAAAACAGGGAGCTGATCTTAAAAAATTAACAGGCACTATTCAGAACGATATTTTAAAAGAATATGCAGCAAGAGGGACATATATATTTCCGCCCAAACCTTCCATGCGTATTATCACTGATATCTTTGAATGGTGCAGCAGGGAAACGCCTAAGTGGAATACCATTTCTATCTCAGGTTATCATATCCGTGAAGCAGGCAGCACAGCTGTACAGGAAATAGCATTTACACTCAGTAATGGCAAAGCATATGTACAGGCTGCCTTGGAAAAGGGTTTGGATATTAATGTGCTTGGAAGGCGTCTTTCCTTCTTTTTCAATGCACACAATAATCTTTTTGAAGAAATAGCAAAATTCAGAGCAGCAAGGCGTATGTGGACAAAAATAATGACCGAAATGGGAGCTACTGATCCCAGGGCTAAGATGCTTCGTTTTCATACCCAAACCGGGGGCAGCACGTTGACAGCACAGCAACCACTCAATAATATTTCAAGGGTCACCGTACAGACTTTAGCTGCTGTACTTGGAGGCACACAATCCCTACATACAAATGGTTATGATGAAGCATTGAGCCTGCCTACTGAAGAAGCTGCAAAAATTGCTTTGAGAACACAACAAATAGTGGCTTATGAAAGTGGCGCACCTGACACAGCCGATCCACTGGCTGGATCGTATTTTATGGAAGCGCTTACCAGCGAGGTAGAAAAACTTGCCTGGGAGTTAATTATTAAGATTGATGACATGGGCGGTAGTGTATCAGCCATTGAAAAAGGATTTATACAAGATGAAATTGCAAGAAGCGCTTATGAATACCAGCGCAAAATAGAACAGGGAACCAAAATTATTGTAGGTGTCAATAAATTCATCTCAGATAAGGAACAAGCTATTCCTCCATTCAAAATAGATGACAACATCCGGGAACAACAATCGCAGAAGTTAATTTCTTTACGGGCAAAAAGAAATAATGAAGCTGGCAAAGCAAGTTTAGCGCTGCTCCGGTACAAGGCTGTACATAATGAGAACCTGATACCTGCAGTAGTGGAGGCAGTGGAAAATTATTGCACGTTGGGTGAAATTTCTGATGAATTACGGAGTGTTTTTGGAGAGCACAAATAAATATTTTCAGATTTCCTTGATCAAGGCAGGGATTTTTTTAGCCGGCAATTTGTTACTATTGCGCTTTTGTTGCGTCGCACACTTCAGTGTCCGGTACAAATCCAATCTTATGCTGAAAATTTAAAGCTCTGGCTCTAAAACTAAAAATAATAAAATAGTATTGGCGCTACGACAATTCAAATAGCAAAGATTAAATTATTGATTTTCAACATGCATTTTTGAAAAAACAGGTTTGAGTGCCATATATAGCATGTTGGCTGCTATTAATTCACTGTAATATTTTCTACAGATTTGACTTGCATTTATGAACCAAAACAATTTTCTTTATTGGACACGAGCACAACGTTTTGCTTTCCGAGCTTTCTCTCTTTACCTGATTCTTTATTTCCTATTCATAAGTGATTTTATTGGCAACAGTTTTTATGAATTTGCTGTCTTAAAAGACACCAATAAGCCATTTCAATATGGGACGTTATTAATTTAGCTAAGTGCAAATCATCAACATTAAAATATAAATTTGGCTTCAGTTAGTCGGGCTGGACGGAATTCTATTTACTGCAATTCGCAATACTTAATCAGTTATGCGCCATTCTTCGCAACCCTCTAAAATTTGTTTGTTTCATTAGTAATAGTTACTTTTAACGTTAGTAACTTAAGGCAGGAGTATGATACTTTCTTTTGGCAATTCGGA
>MWVW01000111.1_pt1 | contig 20968 bp, 25 predicted proteins | sample 1047191 | NCBI WGS metagenome assembly MWVW01 (sample SAMN06349985, study PRJNA376086) | soil metagenome | isolation source: MtG22-5 sample Antarctic (ecotone) | place: Antarctica
TCCTGGGGCCGGTAAGTATTACCGTATATGTTATTTATGCTGTGTTTGATAAAATTGACAATATTCTTCGTCCAGTTATCCATTTTCCGGGCATTGGGTTTATAATTATAATAGGTTTTATAATACTCGTAGGTTATTTAAGCTCATTTTTTATGATGAGCAGAATTTTATCGGTTATTGATAAAGTGCTGGAGAAAACACCAGGTATTAAACTTTTTTATTCTTTTATAAAAGATTTTTTTGAAGCATTCGCAGGAAGCAAAAAGAAGTTTACAAATAGTGTGCTTGCTAATGTGGAAAATAATAATGTTTGGCGTGTAGGATTTATTACACAACAGGATATGAGTAGGTTCCAACTACCCGATTTTGTGGCAGTGTATGTCCCGATGTCTTATTCAGTTGCCGGCAATGTTTATATTGTTCCTAAAGAAAGAGTAAGAGCAATCACAAATATTAGCCCGGCACAAACCATGAAATTTGCGATGAGCGGGGGTGTTACCGATATGGTGGAAGAACAACGATCTGTTAATGACTAATTTTATTGTCTTGAAGAAAATATTATTTATTTTATTGCTTCTTGCTGTTAATTCCAAAAGCTATTGCTGGGGCTTTTTTGCTCATAAAAAGATAAATTCTTACGCTGTTTTTTTATTGCCTCCGCAAATGCTGGTATTGTATAAAACCAATATTGATTTTATTGCTGAACATGCTGTGGATCCGGACATGAGGCGAAATGTAATAGTGGAGGAGGCACCCAGGCATTATATTGATATTGATAATTATGGAACATACCCGTATCCGGAACTTCCAAGAAGATGGGTGGATGCGGTAGAAAAATATGGTGAAGACACATTGGTGAAAAATGGTATTGTTCCCTGGCACATACAAACTGTATTGTATAAATTAACAGAGGGCTTTAAGGCAAAAAATTTTATCGCCATAATGAAAAACAGCGCTGATATTGGTCATTACATTGCAGATGCCCATGTTCCCTTGCATACAAGCAGTAATCATAATGGCCAACATACTAATCAAAAAGGAATACATGGTTTTTGGGAAAGCCGTGTGCCTGAATTGTTAGCGGAAAAAGAGTTTGATTTTTTTATAGGCAAAGCCCAGTACATAAAAAATCCGGGCGAATTTATTTGGGCAAGAATTTTGGAAAGCGCTAAGGCTGCAGATTCTGTTTTACTTTTTGAAAAAGAGTTGTCTAAACAATTTTCTACTGATAAAAAATATGCCTTTGAAAAAAGGAATAATATAGTGATAAGGCAATATTCCTCAGCTTTTACCATTGCTTACAATAAAAAATTAGATGGCATGGTTGAACGAAGGATGCGCCTTGCAATTTACTCAATCGCTTCTTTTTGGTACACGGCATGGGTAAATGCCGGCCAGCCAGATTTAACCGACCTTGCTAAACAAAAATTTTCAGAAGCAGAATTGAAAGAATTCGAAAAGTTGAATGAAACATGGAAAGATGGCAAAGTGAAAGGGCGAGAGCATGAACCCCCAACCCCCTAAAGGGGGCTTTAATTTCCTACATTTGCGGCAAAATAAAATAAATGAACAATGATAATTCCCCCTTCAGGGGGTTAGGGGGTGTGATCCACAATTTTAATGCAGGCCCATCTATTTTACCTAAGGAGGTTTTTGATGAGGCTTCGCAGGCAGTTTTAGATTATAATGATACGGGTTTATCAATATTGGAAATGGGACATCGTACTCCTCTTTTCCAAAGTATTATGGATGAGGCAAAGTCTTTGGTAAAGGAACTGATGCAATTAGATGATGACCATGAAGTGCTTTTTTTACATGGCGGTGCATCAACCCAGTTTATGCAGGTTCCAATGAATTTGTTGAATGAAAAAGAAACAGCGGCAATTGCGGATACGGGAATTTGGTCGTCCAAAGCCATTAAAGAAACTAAACTTTTTGGAAAAGTTGATATTGTTTGCAGTTCAAAAGAAGCGGGTTACACCTTCATTCCTAAAGATTTTGCCGTACCCAACGATGCTAAATATTTTCACATTACTACTAACAATACTATTTATGGAACACAATGGCAAAAGATACCTAGTGTAAGTATACCTATGGTTGCGGATATGAGTAGCGATATTTTAAGCAGGCAAATAAATTTTAACTCATTCGATCTTATTTATGCCGGAGCTCAAAAAAATATGGGTGCTGCAGGAGTAAATTTAGTTGTAGTTAATAAAAATATCTTAGGTAAGGTAAAGCGGGCTATCCCAACCATTATGGATTACCGTAATCATATACAAGAAGGCAGCATGCTTAATACCCCACCTGTTTTTGCAGTATACGTTTCAATGCTCACGCTGCGTTGGTTAAAAAATATGGGAGGTGTTTCTGCAATCGAAAAATTAAATAATGAAAAAGCTGAATTGCTTTATAATGAAATTGATAATAATTCTCTTTTTACAGGAACTGTTGCTAAGGAAGACCGCAGCAAGATGAATGTTTGCTTTAAAATTAATGATAGTGATCGTGAAGCAGATTTCCTGGTTTTAGTGAAACAGCATAATATAGTTGGTATAAAAGGGCATAGAACTGCCGGTGGTTTCAGGGCATCATTATATAATGCTTTGCCATTATCAAGTGTGCAGGCTTTAGTAAATGTTATGAATGAATTTTCAGCAAAATCCAAATAGTTTTTTCTTGATATTACCGTTGTATTTTGTTTGGTTATATTTGCATCCCTATAAGTAAATGGTTACAATTTCTCCCTTTAAAGCGTTAAGACCTGAAGCTCAGTTTGCAAAATTAGTTGCATCAAAACCCTATGATGTGCTTAACAGTAAGGAAGCTAAAATAGAAGCTGAGGGAAACCCTTATTCTTTTTTACACATAACAAAAAGTGAGATTGATCTATCTGAAAATATAGATCCTTATTCACAAAAAGTATACGACAAGGCTAAGGAAAACCTGGATGCATTTATCAGCAGAAATGTTCTTTTTAAAGAAAACAAACAATGCTATTATATTTATCAATTAGTGATGCCTGATAAGTTAAACAAAGGTAATGATCATATTCAAACAGGCCTTGTATGCTGCAGTTCACTTGATGATTATGAAAATGATCTTATAAAAAAGCATGAGTATACCCGTCCTGAAAAAGAACAGGATAGAATCAATCATATAAAGACTACAGGCGCACAAACAGGTAATGTTTTTCTGGCATATAAAAGCGTGAAAGAAATAGATGAGATTGTTGATAAATGGAAAAAAGAACGAAGCGCTGTATATATTTTTGTTTCAGATGATATTATACAACATGCAATATGGATAATTAATGATGAGGAAACGATTGTAAAAATTTCTTCATTATTTAAAGAGAAAGTTCCATGTACTTACATTGCGGATGGCCATCACAGGGCGGCTTCAGCAGCTAAGGCAAAGAAGTTTTTGGGAGAAACTTCAAAATCAGCAAATTGCTTTTTAACTACACTTTTCCCCTCTGAGCAATTAAAAATAATGGAATATAACCGGGTAGTTAAAGATCTTAATGAATTAACCGAAACAGCATTTCTTGATAGGATAGAAGACAACTTTGTGATTGAAAAAAGAGATAAAGCTTTTCTGCCCGAGTCGCCTAACACTTTTGGAATGTACATCAACTATCAATGGTATAAGCTTACTTCAATCAAAAATTTGTACGATAATGATCCTGTTGAAAAATTAGATATAAGTATTCTTCATAACAATTTATTGCAACCTATACTTGATATTGGTGACCAGCGTACAGACAAAAGAATAGATTTTATTGGCGGTATTCGCGGCTTAACTGAGTTAGAGGACAAAGTTAACAGTGGCGAGATGGCAGTTGCATTCAGCCTATTTCCAGTAAGTGTTCAACAATTATTTGATATTGCAGATGGCGGAAATGTAATGCCTCCAAAAAGCACCTGGTTTGAACCTAAACTGAGGGACGGATTATTAACACATCTTGTAGATTGATCCCATCTTTATCGAAATTATTTTTTCTAAATTTGTAGAATGTTGATACACGTGTATCCTTATCAATCATGATGAAAACACTTTTTTTATTTTTTATTTTATTAATAGGGTTTACAGGTATTGCCCTATCGCAGGATGCAAAGGAATTGCATGAAAATGCCAGGGCATATATGAATAAGGGGGATTATGATAACGCTGAAGTTTTATTAATAAAAGCTTTGGAACTGTTGCCTTCTGACCTGGGAATTACGAAAGATCTTGCTCTAACTTATTACTTTCAAAAAAAGCATGCAAAATCATTAGAAGCAATTAAACCTTTGCTTGACAAGCCTGATGTTGATGATCAAAGTTTTCAAATTGCCGGCATTATTTATAAAGCTCTTGATCTGCCCAAAGAAGCTGAAGTAATGTATAAAAAAGCTATTAAGAAATTTACTAATAGCGGCGTATTGTATAATGAATATGGGGAACTTTTATCATCAATGCAAAATCCGGCATCTATAAATCAATGGGAAAAAGGAATTGAAATGGACCCTGCCTACTCAGGTAATTATTATAATGCTGCAAGGCATTATTATTTTACTACTGATAAAATATGGAGTATTATTTATTCTGAAATATTTATCAATATTGACCCATTATCCGCCCGGACGCCTGAGGTAAAAGGTATTTTACTCGATAGTTATAAAAAATTATTTTCGGATGACTTTGTAAAAAACCTTAAAGGAAAAAATACCTTTGAACAGGCATTTCTTCAATCTATGAACAAAGTAAAGGTTGTCGCCGAAAATGGAATTAATGTGGAATCACTCATTATGATTAGAACCCGTTTTGTTTTGGATTGGTTCGAAAAATATGCTGCCAAATTTCCTACAAAACTTTTTGAATATCACCAGCAGTTATTAAGAGAAGGTATATTTCCTGCATACAACCAATGGATGTTCGGGTCAATACAAAACTTAATGGCTTATCAAAGTTGGATAACCTCTCATGCTACAGAATATGCTGATTTCAGAAAATTTCAAAATGGGAGAATATTTAAAATCCCAGAAGGCCAATACTATCATAAATAAGTAAGCAAGATTTATTATGTCCCATTATTGGGACTTTTTTATTTATTCGATTTTGTTTATTTTGGTTAACTTATTAACCTAAGGTTGTAAGTCTTATTTCTTCTATTAATAAATTATCAGCTAATGACAGAGCCAAAAAGACTATTTGACTTCATGGAATATCAGCGGCAACACTCACCTTTAGAGGATATGCTGTCAGGAAAAGAAGACGGAATCTGGAGAAAGTATAGTACGGAAGAAATCGCAAACACTGTAAATGCACTTAGTGCCGGATTACTCAAATTAGGCATCAGTTGCAATGATAAATCTCCTGAAGGTAGAGACAAAGTTGCTATTGTTTCTAAAAACCGACCGGAATGGCTAATGATTGATATGGCAGTACAGCAAATAGGTGCTGTGCTAACACCAATTTATCCAACTATAAATGTAAATGAGCTGGAATTTATTTTGCAGGATGCGGAAGTAAAAATAATTGTTGTGAATGATGAATCTCTTTGCGAAAAAGTGCAAAGTATAAAAGGCCGTCTACCTCATTTACAGGAAATTTATTCTTTTGATAAAGTAGTGGATGTTAAACATTGGAAGGAAATATTAAATAATGAGCCTGGTTATTTGGAACAGGTAAAAACTATTTCTAAAACGATTGTTACAGATGATATAGCCACAATCATTTATACATCAGGAACCACAGGAAAACCGAAAGGGGTAATGCTTTCTCATAAAAATATTGTGAGTAATGTACTCTCCAGCACACCTTGTTTGCCCCCTGATAAAAATATGAAGGCCTTAAGCTTTTTGCCCTTGAATCATATTTTTGAAAAAATGATCAGCTACCTGTATTTGTATTCAGGCACGTCAATTTATTATGCAGAAAACCTTGAAAGCATCGGGGATAATCTTAAAGAAATTAAACCTGATATATTCACCACCGTACCGCGATTACTTGAAAAAGTATATGATAAAATAATGGCCAAGGGTTATGAATTAACAGGCGTAAAAAGAAAATTATTTTTTTGGGCTCATGATGTTGCAACAAAATTCGAGATTAACAAAAATACAGGGTTGACCTATAATATAAAATTATCTATAGCCAATAAACTTATTTTTAAAAAATGGAGGGAGGCTTTGGGTGGCAAGGTAAAAGCTATTGTTAGTGGTGGTGCAGCCTGCCAGGTAAGGTTAATAAGGATTTTTACTGCAGCACAAATACCTATTATGGAAGGTTACGGGTTAACCGAAACGTCACCGGTAATAAGTGTGAATCGTTGGGATGAAAAAGGCAGAATGTTTGGTAGTGTGGGCCAATTGATAGATGGAGTACAGGTTAAAATAGCAGAAGATGGGGAAATTTTATGTAAGGGCCCTAATGTAATGAAGGGATATTATAAACAGCCTCACTTAACAGATGAAGTAATGGATAATGATTGGTTCAAAACAGGTGATATAGGAATTCTGATAGATGATCAATTCTTAAAAATCACTGACAGAAAAAAAGAAATGTTTAAAACCAGTGGGGGAAAATATGTTGCTCCTTTACCTATAGAAAGTAAGTTAAAAGAATCTATGTACATTGAAACTGTTATGGTAATAGGTGCAGAACAAAAGTATACTGGTGCACTAATTGTTCCCTCATATTCTAATTTGAAAGTATGGTGTAAAGAAAATAATATTCTTTATACAACTGAAGAAGAGATAATTAAAAATACTAAAGTGATCGAGTTTTATAAAGACCTTGTAGAAAGCTTTAATAAATATTTTAATAATGTAGAGCAGATAAAAAAGTTCGAATTACTCCCGCATGACTGGACTGTGGATACAGGTGAGTTAACGCCAAAAATGAGTCTTAAGCGAAAAGTAATTATGGAAAAATACCGGGGTTCAGTACAAAGGATTTATAATTAAATCCTGGCGGTTACACATAATGACTGGATGAGATCAATCCTGAAAAATTTGCTGCTCATCTCTTTCCTCAACATTGATCTTCCTTATAAAATCATCATATCCATCATCATCATGGTCGCTGTAAACACCGTATGCATCCATGCTATAACCAATTAAGCCATCATTAGCTTCAATAACATAAATGATCGAGGAATCTGATGGATCTGATTCACCTTCAAACCTGTATGTTTTGATAATTTTTAAATCTTCCGGATTATAGTATTTGCCATTACCTGCAGTAAACCCCTCAGCAGTCATTCTAAATTCTTTATCGCGTTTTTTAATTCTTAATTTCTCAAGTACTGCGGTAACCGTGCTCATTTCCCCAGGCTTGGTTTCAATAGTATTACCAGCAAGATCTGTTTTTACATCATTCATATAATTATTTTTAACCCTTTTGAGGAAGATAAATGTTATAAGCTTGTCTCAAAATCCATACCCCAAATGTAATAATTGAGAATATTAGAAATAAATTTTTGGTTTACAACGATTGGTAGATCTTGATCTTATTATACAAAGTTTTCCTGTCTATTTTAAGAATTTCAGCAGCTTTGGTTTTATTAAAGTTAACATCCTTTAAAACATTCATTATAGTATCATATTCTGCTTTAGCAGCCGCATCTTTCAGATCCAGATCTTTAGGAATAGCAGGTTCAGGGCTACCATTATTTTCAAATTTTGTTTGATGTGTATGGGGATGTGTGTACGAATTAGTTATTTCCCATGGTAAAACCTTTGAAGTTATTTTTCCGCCAGGTGTTAAAAGAACTGCTCTTCTAATAACGTTTCTAAATTCTCTTAAATTTCCCGGCCAGCTGTAATTAATGAACATCTCCTGAACATCGTCTTCATATCCTTCAATATTTTTATTAAGCTCTTTATTTGTTTTATCAAGAAAAAACTCAGCGAATAAAGGAATATCAACCTTACGATTTCTTAATGGAGGAAGATTTATAGAGAATTCATTAAAACGATGGTAAAGATCTTCCCTAAATTTTCCCTTGCGATAAGCATCCTGTAAGTTTTCGTTAGAGGCAACAATAATCCTGATATCAACATCCATTTCTTTAGTGCCACCAACTCTTTTAAATTTTCTTTCCTGGATAACCCTTAGCAATGCCGCCTGAATTTCATATGATAAATTAGTAACCTCATCTAAAAACAAAGTGCCTCCATTAGCAAGCTCAAAATGTCCTTCTTTATCTACAATAGCGCCGGTAAAAGCCCCTTTCACATGCCCAAACAATTCACTTCCGGCTAATTCTTTTGAAAGCGTGCCGCAATCCATGGCGATAAAAGGTTTATCCTTCCTATTACTGTATTCATGGATAGTTTTAGCGATAACTTCTTTACCGGTACCACTTTCGCCATATAAAATAATGCTGTAATTAGTGGAGGCAACAATTTCAATTTGTTTATAAAGCTGCGCAGTTTCTCCATCCTGGCCAACTAAAAATTCTTTATTAGCCGATATTACATAAGATTTTTTGTTTTTTGCCACTGGTTCTGTAACGGAAGGGGTAATATCTTCATCCGAGGGTTCAGCCAACGCTTTTTCAATAACATTTATCACTTCATCAGGAACCAGCGGCTTAGTAATGTAATCAAATGCGCCAAGCTTAATAACGTCAACTGCGATTTTAATATCAGAATAGCCGGTGATAATAATAACAATAGTTTCAGGGCTCATTTCCTTGATCTTAACTAAAACATCTTTGCCATCTTTATCACCAAGCCTGAAATCGCATAACACAATGTCAAAAAAACCTTCAGAAATCTTAGCTATTCCTTTAGACGCACTATGCGCTACCTCAGCAGAATATCCCTTTTTAGCCAGGAACCTGCTAAGCAATGTACACATATCAAGATCGTCATCAATAATGAGGATTCTTTTAGTCATAAGGGTTACCGGTTTAGGGACTGCAAAGTTAATCTAAAACTTTGTGTTTTAGCACTGGATTTGCTACCTGTGTTTCTTCTGTTTTAATCCAAATAGCGTATTCATTCGGAAAAATTTTGCCACCATATAATTTAGCATACACCTTAGTAAATTCTGCTCCCAAATATAATATTATTGAGCTGTAATACACCCATACCATAACTATCATTACAGAACCTGCTGCACCATAAATAGTAGCAATTTTGCTGGATCCTAAATAATATCCGATAGCTAATTTGCCAAGCGTAAAAAAAACGGATGTAATAATCCCCCCTATTAACACGTCTTTCCATTTTATTTTAGCATCCGGCAATATTTTAAACATTAGCGAAAATAAAAATGTAGTTATAACAAAAGTCAATACACTGTCAGTAATTTGTAAAAATATTACACTAAATTCAGAAAAGTACCTCGCTAAAAAATTTCCAAATGCTGCTATCAAAGCATTTAAAACTAATGAAACCATCATCACGAATCCAATGCAGATTATGATAGAAAAAGAGAGCAGCCTGTTTATTACCAGTTTCCACCAGGTTTTTTTTGTTTTAACACGTAACCCCCAAATTTTATTCAAAGAATCCTGCACTTCGCCAAAAATCCCCGTAGCCCCCACCAATAAAACAATAATACCGATAATAGTAGCAAAGATATTATTACCTGTAAGATGGATATTAGTAATCGCATCTTGTATTTCATTAGCAGCTTTACTACCTACAAATTCATTTATTTGACCATATAATTGTTTCTGTATAGCCTCTTTACCAAATAATGCCCCGCATACTGAAATAATTACAATTAACACGGGTGCTATAGAAAAAACTGTATAGTATGCAAGAGAAGCACTGTACTTTAAAACATCATCTTCAATAAACTCTGTAAAAACCTGTTTTATATAATGGTAAACACCTTTAATTTTCTTCTTCATCCCAATATTTATCAGGGCAAATTACATAACATTTCAGAATGTTCCAGAAATGTAAGGTGTTATACCAATCTAATATTTATGTATGCTCTTTTCAATAAAATATTTATCCAATCGGGGACTGGCAGATAAATTGCCTTTATAGTGATATAAAGGATGGAAGTGGCAAAAAACTTTGTTGAAAATATTGATGCACTTATAATAGAGGACGAGATTGATATCTGTTTTTTATTGACCGGAATATTAAGAAGAAGAAATTTGCAGTCTACTTTTGTGAACACTATAAGTGATGCTCAAAACTTATTGAAGAACAAACACCCCTTAATACTTTTTTTAGATAATAACCTACCTGATGGTCATGGTGTTGATTTCATTCAACAAATAAAAGAAAATCATCCTTTAACAAGAATCATTGTAATTACCGCCGATGATAGTCTTGCGAATAAAAATAAAGCGCTTAGAGCTGGTGCAGATTTTTTTATAGGCAAACCTTTTACAAGGGATATAATTAATCAAACGCTAAATAATTTAATACCGCAATAAAATTCCTAATTATTGTACACATAATGTAGAGTTATTTCCCCGCGAATTATTATTTGTTGTATAGAAGATTAAGTGAAAAGCGGCGATATTATTGAGTTAAACGGCAAATTTGTTTTTGGCAAAATTTTTAATATACTATGTTTGACATAATTTTTTTTTAATCACTTAAATTTTTTACAAATGGGAAACTTATTATATGTAATCGCAGTAATCCTGGTAATTATCTGGGTTTTTGGAGCCTTTGTATCTCCATTCGGTGGTAATTTAATTCATATTCTTTTAGTTATAGCTATTATAGCTATTCTGTTGAAAGTAATCAACCGGGCTGCGTAAATAATATTATTTAGAATTACACAATTTTTTTTCAAGTTTAAAATTTTTAATTATGGAAAGCTGGAAATTAAAATTAAAAGGTAATTGGAACGAAACTAAAGGTAAAATTAAACAGGAGTATGGTGAACTAACAGATGATGATTTAGCATATGAAGAGGGTAAAGATGATGAGTTGGTAGGCAGGCTTCAGAAAAAAACTGGTAAGGCAAAAGATGATGTAATAAAATGGATTGAAAGTCTATAAACATTTTATTTTAAGATTACCTTAAGGTTAATAGCTCTCATAATTTTATGAGGGCTTTTTTTATAACTTTACCAGCATGCAAATCACCAACCGGTCCCCATTATATGTACAGCTTGGGTTTAAATTTCTCGTTCTATTCTTCATATGTTATTTTATTTGGGTTGCTCAGGAAATTCTTGTACCGTTTGCGTTTGCGGTATTATTAGCTATATTATTGTTGCCAATGGTAAATTTTTTGGAAAGGAAAAAATTTTCCAGGGTTCTTTCTATTGCCATAGCATTACTATTTTCCTTGCTTTTTATAAGCGCAATAGTCTATTTTTTATCTACACAAATTATTAATTTTATTGATGACATACCTTCAATAAAAAAACATCTTAATGACCATTGGATCACTTTACAAAAATGGATCAGGGCTAAGATGAATATTTCACTTAAGGAGCAGGATAAATATTTTAACGACGCTGCAGAGAACATAACAGGTTCTAAAGGGGAATATATAAGTGATACATTTTTTTCTATCACCGAAGCACTAATGCTTGTTATATTATTGCCCATCTATACATTTCTTATACTTTATTACAGAGATCTGATCCGCAGATTTTTATATGCTGTATTTCGTAAGGAATATAGCGAGAGAGTAACCCTTGTAATAAAACAATCCAAGCTGATGATAAATAGTTACATGACTGGTTTATTGATCGAAATGGGTATTGTAGCAGCATGTAATTCAATCGGCTTATTGATGCTGGGTATAAAGTATGCATTATTTTTTGGAGTGTTAGGTGCTGTACTTAATATTATCCCATATATAGGAATGTTTACAGCAACGCTGTTTACAGTTCTTGTAACATTAACTACATCCAATAATTCAAGTGATATAATTTGGGTTATCGTAATTATGTATGGTATACATATGCTTGACGTTAATATTCTTATGCCCAAAATTATTTCTTCACGGCTTAGAATAAATGCATTAATATCTATTTTAGGGGTAGTAGCAGGAGGTGCATTAACAGGTATCTCCGGATTATTTTTATCTGTACCGGCTGTAGCAATGATAAAAATAATTTGCGATCAGGTAGATGGTTTGCAGCCATGGGGCATCTTGTTAGGAGATGATATTTCAGGAAAAGACCGAATATATGATAAGATACGGGCCATGAGGGCTAAAAAATTAAATAAACCAGTTAAGCCCCCTGTTTAATATCAGCGTAATCAAATGACATAATAAAAGAAGTGCCTTTACCTTCTTCACTTTCTGCATAAATGTTAGCATGATGACTTAAAATAATATTCTGAGTGTTTGTTAACCCTAACCCAGTACCACTATCTTTTGTTGTAAAATAAGGTTCAAATATTTTTAGTAAAGTTTCTTTATCTATACCTTTTCCATTGTCAGAAATGATTACTGAGCAACGCTTATTTTTATTTTCAGTTTTGATGGTAAGAATGCCTTTTTTTGCTTCCATTGCTTCCACCCCGTTTACAATTATATTCAGAAAGGCTATATTGAGTTTTTCAACATCTGCAAGGATTGGGCATAATTTATCATCGTAATTTTTAATTACTTTAATTTCTTTCAGATCAATACGGTCTTGGGCAAATCCCAGGCTCTGATCTATAATGTCATTTACACTAATATTGGTAAAGGTTAGGTGTGAGGCCTTGGTTGAATTCAGAAGATCACTTATTAGTTCATTTATTCTGTTGCTATTTCTTGCTATCATTTCAAATAAAATATCAGTATCAGTTGCACGTTGAATTTCTGAACGTAGATGTTCTGTCGCTAGATTAATATTGGTTAAGGGGTTTCGAACTTCATGAGCGATAGTTCTGGCTATTCTTCCCGTTGCGGCAAATTTTTCTATACCTCGCAATTCCAGTAGTTCCACGTTAACATTATACAGTTCATTAGCCCTAAGTTCCAGCTGTTGTCTGAATTGTTCAGCTTGTTTATCAGCCGCCTGTTTTTCTTTATTCTCTTTGTTAAAGGTGGTTATAGAATAAAATGCCAATACTATAGCTACAACTATGGAAACAATGTTTATTACTTTTATGAAGTTGGATAATGTAGTTACACGGTCAGATCTTTTGTTCATCAGACCATTTTCTTCAGCTTGCAATTTTATTGCTATCGTCTTTATACTATCCATCATCAATTTACCTTGATATCCCATCTTCATCATTGTATCCGCCAAAACCAATCCCTTGGCCCTAAAAATCGAAAGTCCTGATGATAATATATTTAGTTTGTTTTTTATTAATGAATGTAAAGTATCCAACCTTTTTTGCTGCATTGCATCATCTGAAGTAAGAGACTTAAGTTTTAAAAATGTTGAATCTATGAGAGGCGGTGTATTATAATAATCTTCCAAAAACCTTTCATCTTTTAGTATTATGTATCCTCTAAAAGCAGATTCCGTATCTTTTAATTCAGATAGTAACACATCAAGTGTACTTATAACATTTCTGGTATTCTGCACACGGGTTTGCTGATCTAAAACTTGTTGGGAACTGTAAAACGTAAGGATATATGATATTAGTAAAAGAATAAATGCTGTTAGGTATCCCCATCTAACTCTGTCTGCAATTTTATCGATAATGGAAACTAGCATCAACCCTTTTTGTGTCAAATATAGAGCGGTAATCTCTCATTTTAGAATAGAAAAATTATTTTATGTAGCTTTTAAACCATAGTAATATTTCTCAAATATTTGAAATGAGATATGACTTACACAAAACTTGCCTCTTTAAAGGAGAGTGCATTTAAATTATGAATAACCTATTTTTTGGCTTTTGATATGATCCATAGAATTATACCTACTATTACCACCACCACTACAACACCTACCCAAATACCAGCTTTAAAAATTCCTCCAATTGCTTCGCAGCTGCTTAAAGTGGTAATAATGGCAAATAAAAATGCTAAAAAAATTCCATTGCTTTTTTTCATATTGTTTATTTTATTATTAGTTAATATCAACGAATTTATATTTAAGCCAATTCGTCAAGCTAAAATGGGGTAAATTTTTTTAAATACAATGTTACCTTATTTTTTATCTGCATATTTAAAACGGAGAAACAGCAAGATTGAATTTAATAAGAAAGAGAAACAATTTGTAAAAATTATGGGCATATCACTTTTCAAAAACCCATACCATATCCAACTTCCTATGCCACACAGTAATATAAAGATCATAACCAGGGAAATATTTTCAGCTTTTTTTTCTTTAAAAGTTTTAATAAGCTGCGGTAGCATGGAAATAGAAGTTAAAATACCTGCACCTATTCCAATTATCTGGATGTAATTCTGACTCATTTTTTTTCAAGTAAACAAAGAGCTTATGTATCTGACTTAAAAAAGTCAGGCAATTCCTGACTTTTTTTCTCCAACTTATAAACAAAAAAATGTGTTCTATTTTGTTTGAATAATAAACCTTTTTGTAGTTATTCTATCCGAAGAACTATTTAACTCAATACTGCTGGCAGCTTGGTTTTTCGCGACAAGTAGATCAGATTTTTGTGGCTGAGGACTTACGTTTGCATCAGTTTTTGAAACTATAAAAAACAATAACCAAAATGAAGGCAATATCAAATCTTTTAAAAATTTTTTCATATGATTTTATTCAGTCGTTGCTTCAACATTAATATTATTCTCAGCAAGATTTGTCAACAATTGATCAGCTTCTCTCTCTTCTTCTAAAGTTTCAACCATCAGGTTTGCCACATCATTCTTGCCTAAAGTTTTAGCCAGTTGGGCTAAGCTTCCATAAGTAGCAATTTCGTAATGCTCAACTTTTTGCGCAGCCATTATTAAACCTACATCTCGGGTTACTGTCCCTTTTTCAGTATCCTCTATAATTCCTTCACCTTCTTTTGTTAAGCCAGCCATTGCTTCGCATTTTTTCGCCTGAACTTTTTCTCCTAATAATCCAAATGCTTTTTCCAATCTGTTTACATGATTCTGGGTTGCTGCCAGATGTTCTGTAAATGCTTTTCTTAAAGTATTAGAGGTAGCTGCTTTAGCCATTTTAGGTAAAGCTTTTAATAAATGCTTTTCAGCCCAATAAATATCTTTTAATTCCTCAACAAATAATTCTTCTAGTAAACCCTCCTGGTCCTTTGGAGATGATTTTTTATTTGAACCTGGTAAGGCAGACTTTGTTTTAGTTGAATTGCTATTTTGTGATTTTGCTTGTGCCATAATTTTTTAGAATGTATTAATTTGAAACAATATTTTACTATCTTTTAAAGATTATGCCAATTTTTTATGCTTGATTTATAGTTATGAAAATGTGCACCAATTGTAAGTGTTCGGTATAAACCAAAAATCTTCCTCAGAATGGGAAAAAAAATACTCAAACACTTACTTACTTTATATAGATAAGTAAATTTTCTTATTTTCCTCAAAAGCTATAGCAGGCTTAAATTACAGGTCATTTAAAAAAATGTAAAAGAGATTGGCAAAATATTTTATATAGATGGAGCAAGAATCTAATTTTTTTAATTTTTAAAATCACAAATTATGGGCTCAGGAAAAGTATTATCAAGCGTATTAGCAGGTGCCGCAGCAGGCGCTATTCTTGGAATTTTATTTGCGCCCGATAAAGGCATAGAAACAAGAAGAAAAATTGCTGAAAAAGGTGCTGGATTAGCAGATTCTGTAAAAGGCAAAGTTGGTGAATACGGTGATGCCATTGCAGAAAAATATGATACAGTTAAAGACAAATTAACAGGATTAGCCTCAGAAGGTAGAGATATGGTTAATCAGGCTAAAGGAGCAGCGCAAAATCAAGGTGCTTCTATGAAGGCTGATGTTAGAAATTCAATGAATTCTTAATCTCTGTATTACAACAGGTCCGGTGATAAACGTAAGAGAAATGGATAATCAATCAGGTACAATTGAATCATTAATTGACAAGGCTAAGAATTATGCTGAAACAAGAATAGATTTATTCAAGCTTAAGGCTATTGATAAATCTTCCTCTTTATTATCATTGCTTATCTCAATGTTTATTGTGATATTAACGTGCTTTATTGTTTTTGTATTTTTAAATATCGGTTTAGCCCTTCTTATAGGAGAATGGCTGGGTAGACCGTACTATGGTTTTTTTATCATAGCAGCAATCTATCTTATCGCCGGACTTGTTTTATTTAGCCTTCGTGACAAGTTATTAAAGACACCTATCACAGATACCATGATAAAAAAATTATGGGATTAAGTTTTTAATCAAGTTGCACATGAAAAAGATCCTTAAGGCCGAAGAATTAAAAAATGCTATCCTTGAACTTGAAGCAAAAAAAAATGTTTCTGAAGAGGCTTTAAAAAGACAATTTCATGAAACTGTTGAAACGCTAAAGCCGGCTAACATTTTAAAAAATACAGTTTCGGAAGTAACAGCATCACCCCAATTCAAGCATAATATTTTGAATTTGGTTATAGGGTTAGGAGCCGGTTACTTAACCAGAAAAGTTGCTGTTGGCAGAAAAGCAGGTTTACTTGCAAGAACTGTAGGTACCGTTTTACAATTTGGTGTTACCAGTTTAATTGCTAAGAATAAAGCTAATGAGGAGAAAGTAAGCCATAAAAATGGTGGGCTTTTAAAAAGAATTTTCTCCCGATCAACCCCCTAATTTTTTCAGGCATTTATTTAGATCAATTCCCTTCCCTAAAACAGGGGTAAATATATCTCCCATTTTTTCTACCCTTTTTCTTATATTTTTAATATTAAATTCCTGAGGAGTTAAGCCTGATTTTACTTCTTTCCATAATAATGGAGTAGATACCGTTGCGCCAGGTTTAGGGCGAAGGCTATACACACTGGAAATTGTTTGTCCTTTTCGGTTTTGCAAGTAGTCCATATAAATATGTTTATGCCCCCTCTTTTGCAAATTTCTTTCAAGGGTAGTAAATTCAGGAAGTTGTTCACTGGCAAGCATACAAATTAAATAAGCAAAATCTTTTACCTGCTCATAGGAATACTTTTTTGCTGTGGGTACATAAATGTGCAGCCCTGTAGAGCCTGAAGTTTTACAATAGGATTGAGCGCCTGCCTGGTCTAAGATCTGCTTTACTACGTTGGCTGCCTCAATTACCTGTTCAAACGTATTTTCATTAGATGGATCAATATCTATAATTAAATAGTCAGGATGGTCTAGCGCTTTAAGAGTAGAGTGCCATGGGTTGATCTCAATACAGCCCAAATTATTAAGATAAGTCAATGTTGGCTGATTATTACAAATAATATAATCAATGTCCTTGTTAGCAGATTCAGAAAAAAGCTTTTTAGATTCTACAAAAGAAGGTGCTTCTTCACCGGCATCCTTATGAAAAAAGCCTTTAGCATTAATTCCATTTGGATTTCTTAATAAAGATTCGGGACGGCCTTTTAAATAAGGTAAAATATAATCCGCCATCTCTATATAATAATTAATTACGTCGCCTTTTGTTATTCCATCATCAGGAAAATAGATTTTATTAATATTAGTGGCTTTTACATTTATTTTTCCAAAAGAAAATATTTTGCCAGTATCTTTTTGCGGCTTTTCCTGTATACTTTCTTCATTATCTGCTTTTATCCTGCTAGCTTTTGGGACAGCTTTTTTTACTTTTTTTGTATTAGTCATAGTTACTTCCTTTATTAATTTGTCTTCTCTTAAATGAAGAAATATAGGGTGCCGCAACATACCTTCTCGTGTTACCTCCGTAAATTTTATCTCGCAAACTAATTTTGGTTTCACCCAGGTAACAGGCATATTTGTTTTTACTTTTTCCTGAAAGGGAGATGTATCTTGTTTCAAGGGTTGAAGCAGATCCCACATTTCTTTTAGGGATTGTTGATTGAAACCCGAGCCTGTGTGACCAATATATTTTAACCCTGATCCTTCTTTTATTCCCAGTACCAGTGCCCCAAAATATTTTCTTGAGCCGCCGGGAGCAGTATATCCTGCAATGATGGCTTCCTGTGTTTTATTATTTTTAATTTTTAGCCATTCATTTGTTCTCCTTCCCATATAATACTGGCTGTCGGCCTTTTTAGCCATAATACCTTCCAGGTTTTTTTCAGTGCTTATATTAAAAAATGCAGTTCCCTTTTCCAGTATATGATCAGAATATTTAACAACTTCACTTTTTTTAATAATGCTTTGCAACAATTCCTTTCTTTCTATCAGAGGTAGCTCGCAGGTGCTGTGCCCGTTGAGGGATAAAATATCAAATACGTAATAATGAATCGGCCTGTGAGTATTGCTTTCGTAATGTTGCAATAATTGAAACTCAGGAAATCCTTCATCATTTAGCACTACAATCTCTCCATCAAGCACCACATCAGCATTTATTTTTTTTAATTCCTGTACAACTAAGGGGTAAGAATTTTCGAAAGTAATTCCGTTACGGGAATATAATCTTACATTTTTAGAAAGTATTTCAGCCACTGCTCTGTACCCATCCCATTTAATTTCGTACAACCAGTCTATATCATCAAAAGGGGCCTCAGTTTCTTTAGCGAGCATGGGCTTTACAAAGTCAAGCAATTTTTTACTTTCCTTTATTGAGGTTTTCAGGAAATTTTTTTTTTAACCTGCTCTACAGTAGGAGTAGTTGAAGCTTTGCTAACTTTTTCAGGTTTATTTTCCGCAAGCCACTTGTTTATTGGAGAATTTAGTGGTGTATCATCCTCGCTGTTATATTCACCTTCTACCGCACCTTCATCATTATGTTTTATGAGTAACCAGGTATTTTCTTCCTTACTTTTTATTTTTACTAACGCAAATTCACCTTTCAATTTTTTTCCAAACATTCTAACTTTTAAATTACCAGCCTTTAAACCTGCTCTTATATTTTTTTCTGCAGTTTTTATATCAGAATTTTCAAGATCGCAATAGGTTCCTTTGTCCCAGATTTCAACAATACCTGCACCATAGCCTGAGGGGATTATGCCTGCGAAGTCTTTGTAATCATATGGATGGTCTTCAACCATCATTGCCAAACGTTTATCTGCAGGATTTAAAGATGGCCCTTTTGGAACTGCCCAACTTTTTAAAACACCATCTACCTCTATTCTAAAATCATAATGAAGCCTCGAGGCCTTATGACGCTGAATTACAAAAGCGAGTTTTGATGTTGATGACTTAGGTTTACCCTCCGGTTCCGGGGTTTCTTTAAAATTTCTTTTCTTTTTATACAGTTCAAGCGCCATTGTTACGAAGCTTTTTTACGTTTTGGAGTTTCCAGACTGGCTTTTAATTGTGACATGAGATCTTTTGTTTTGCTATGTACAACTTTCATCTCCGGAGCTTTTATTTTTTGACCTTTGGCTTTTGCATGAATCAGCTTCAATAGCTCGTCTTTATAATTATCCTTGTATTTAGACACATCAAATTTACCCGAGAGCTGGTTAATAAGGGATACGGCCATTTGTAACTCTGCAGGTTTTACTGCAGTATGTTCCGGTAAAGTAAGTTCTTTAGGATCTCTGATTTCTTCTTCAAATCTTATACGGTTTAAAACTAAAACGTTCTCATCTGCTCTAAGTATAGCAAGGCTTTCTTTGCTTCTCATTACAAATGTTGCAATACCCACTTTTCCTGTTTTTTTTAAAGCTTGTAATAATAATGCATAAGGCCTTGTACCTGATTTATCGGGCTCAATATAATAGGGTGTTTCATAATAAATACTGCTGATCTCTTCTTGTTTTACAAAATCTGATATCTCAATTGTCTTGGTTTTTTTTGCACTGGCGGCTTCAAAATCTTTATCATCAAGTATTACAAAATCATTATTATACTTGTAACCTTTTACAATACTTTCCCACTTTACTTCTTTGCCGGTTTTTTCATTTACCCGCATAAATTTTATGTGAGAATGATCATTTTTATCAAGCATATCAAGGTCTAGATTGCTGGATTGTGTTGCACTATACAGTTTTACCGGAATATTCACCAGCCCAAAGCCTATTGCTCCCGTCCATATTGGTCTCATATCAAATTGGTTTAATCAATTACTATAAGAAACTATTGTGCCTTTTTATCGAATAATAACTTCTTATACTTTTAACCGGGAAAATTATTAAAATTGTTTCCCATGAGGAAGAATTTCTACAGGCACAAAAAAACTCCGACTTTGGCCGGAGTTTTCATAATATAAAATTGTTGATAAACTTATCGTTTGTCAATCACTAAACCTAACTCACTAAAATTAACTGATACTTTAAGGCTACCCGTATTATTTAGTCTAATGCCTATAAACCTGCCGGTACCCGGTGCAGCGGGGGAAGCTAAAATTTGAAGATCCAAAAAGCCGAAAGAACTATTGGCTGGAATTGTCAAAGCTTTGCTTGTGGGAAGTGCATAATCTACTCCAGGCACCGCATCAAATATACCTAAAGTAGCGCCAGGTGAGCTAGGTGTTTGACCAGATGCGGTAGCTGGTTGGCTAAATGTGATAATTGGAGTTCCAAAAATTTCAAACCCAACCGTTTCATCTTTTGATGATTGAGGGCCAATTAAATTAACTCTTATTCTTAAAGTTTGTGCAAACCTGCGAATAGTTGAGTCAGTAGTGTTTGATACTCTTCCAAAACCAGGATTACGGCCTAGTATGGGAAAATTTATTGTGGATGCAAAACCAAGTGAGTTATTATTAAAACTGGTAGCATCAAATTCTACGAGTTGTTCTCTTAGTATTACAGGATCATTTTTAATGCAGCCTGTAAAAACAAGGATGGCTAAAAGTACTGTTAACGAATATTTTATTTTCATATTTTTAAATTTTAATAACCTGCGTTTTGTACTAAATTCGGGTTTCCGTCCACATCTCCCTGAGGAATTGGAGCTAATATTCTTGTATCAGTAAATGATACGTTATTATAATGGGGTCCTTTTAAAAGATCTCTGCCAAGACGCTTAAGGTCGAAAAACCGTTGCCCTTCAAAAGCAAGTTCGATCCTGCGTTGACGAAGTATTTCCTCAAGCAATGCTGCCTGCCCTAAAGC
>MWVW01000112.1_pt1 | contig 20763 bp, 19 predicted proteins | sample 1047191 | NCBI WGS metagenome assembly MWVW01 (sample SAMN06349985, study PRJNA376086) | soil metagenome | isolation source: MtG22-5 sample Antarctic (ecotone) | place: Antarctica
ACAATCTCAGAACACTTCGTATTAAACAGGCTTTAAAAGAAATAAAATCTTTTTCTTTTAATAAACTAAATATCCAGAAGTGGCTATTTGTAAATTTTAAGATAAATGTAATGCCGGATAAACATATTGTTGACCGGTATATGCAAACTGTAAAAAGTATTGGGGTAATTAATGATGGTTTAGGCCTTGATTATTTTATTCACAATAAAGATGTAGTTGCGCAAAATGATATTCCCATTTCACATTTGCATGGTTATATCGGTATTGCGATTGGCGCTGCACACAATACCAAAAAACTCCCTGTACATAAATTAAAAGAATTGTGTTCAAAAATAAATCATCCTGTTATTTTACTCGGAGGAAAAGAAGATTATCAAAATGCAATTGAAATTGCTTCTGTTGATGCTGTAAAAATTTATAATGCATGTGGTAAATACAATCTTAGTGAATCAGCTGACCTGGTAAAGCGTGCAAAGCTTATTATATCTCATGATACAGGATTAATGCATATTGCAGCAGCTTTTAAAAAAGATATAATTTCTGTTTGGGGAAATACAGTTCCTTCTTTTGGAATGTACCCCTATAAAACCAATCATGAGATATTTGATGTGAAAAAATTATGGTGCCGGCCCTGCAGTAAGATCGGTTATAACAAATGCCCCCTGGGCCATTTTAAGTGTATGGAAAAAATATCTATTGAGGGTATTGTTAATCATGTAAATATTCTTCTCAGAAAATAGCCCTTTAACTTTTTATTTCAAATCTTGTTATCATTTTTGTAGTTGACGAAATATCCTCTGATTAAATGTTAAAAAGATTGTTCTTTTTTCTCTTCTTAATTAATATTTGCTTCAATGCCTGGGCACAAAAAGTTTTGGTAAATGTATTTATGCAGAATAAAACTGCAAAACCAAACAGTGATACTATTTATCATGATATAAGTAAACGGTTAACCTGGAAGGATTTTAAAGGTGTTCCTGATCTAAAGCATTTCGGAGGCGCTGTTACATCATCAGGTTATGCATTTGATGCCGACATGAAAATGGATAAGCATACAATGTACCTGAATATTGGGGTGTATGTATTTTTTAATAAACGCCAATCATGGAAAAAAACAAGTATTAATTCTGATTATCATTTGCTTCATGAGCAGATTCATTTTGATATAACCAGGATTGGCGCTGAAAATTTTATCAGGCAATTGGTAAGCTCAAAATTTACAAAGGATAATTATAATACTATTTTGAATTCAGTTTTTGATAAGTCATATAATGACAATATTATCATGCAGCAGCAATATGACAGGGAAAGCCGGCATAGTATAAACCGAGAAGAACAGTTTAAATGGAATGCAAAAATTGCCGAGGAGATGAAGAAAATTAAAGGATAGTCTGAACCAGGATTTATGGGATTAAATGATTAATTATTTAAAATATCAGCGTTTTTTATTTTCCTATTAACTCCAATAATCCTATAAATTATCGTTCAGACTTAATTGCGAGGGGGTGTGGGTAATAATTTTTTAATTTGCATTTTAAAATCGACAATATCACTGAACAACCCATTTACTACAGCTGTGTTAATTAATACGGTTTGCTGCGGAACTATTGTCTTACTATCATTAAGCATTATCTTAATCTTAAAATTTTTTTCTTTTTAATCCCATAAATCCTATAATCCCAGTTCAGATAATTTTACAAATGCACCACCAGCACAGGTATTTTTAATTCATGCCTTACTGTATTTATTGTTTCTCCATAAATAAAATCCTTTAATCCGGTATGGCCATGAGCACCTACCACAAGCATATCAGCTTTTTGTTCTTTCACAAGCCTAACAATTTCTTTTGCCCTGTGTTTAAAACCTATTGCTCCCTCTGCCTGTAAACCTTTTTCTCTTAAGCTTTGAATATAAAATTCCATTTGCTCATTGTCTTTTCTGGTTTCGAAATCATCACTTTCAATTCCCAGTAATCTTGATGAAGCGCTTTCCACAATATGTATAAAAAAATAAGTGGTGTCTGGTTTACCCTGGCCTAATGCATAAGCAATTAATTTTTTATCGTTTTCTGTAAAATCCAGCGCTACAGCAATTTTCTTAAATGATGGAATGGGTAAGTCTCCAATACTTTTCATATCAGGATGTATCTGTATAGAGCCCAGCTTTTCCTTTGTTTTGATAAATGGATGAATCAGAATATAAAGCAGTAATGATGCAAATAATAAACCTGCTGCTATAATAAGTATTTTAGGAAGGATTGAGTCATCATTGAATATGTTTCCCACCTCATTTATCAGCATTTTGCAGTTTAAAAAAACAAGGATAGAAGCAATGAGCCATGCTAATATTTTTATTACCGGCTTAATCGTAAAGATCCCCATCGTTTTTTTGTTGCTTACAAAATGAATTAAAGGGATAATCGCAAAACCCAGTTGAAGACTTAGTATAACCTGGCTAAGCACCAGTAATGCATCTACATTTTTTTCTCCATAAATAATTATAACAAACAATGCTGGAATAATAGCCAGCATTCTTGTTATCAATCGTCTCATCACAGGATTCAGTCGAAGTCTTAAATAGCCTTCCATTATAATTTGTCCTGCTAGGGTGCCGGTAATAGTTGAGCTTTGCCCAGCTGCAATTAATGCAACTGCAAAAAGAATGGGTGCAAGATTTCCCAGAAAGGAAGGAAGTAACCGATGGGCTTCTTTTATTTCCGCAACATGAGAATTTCCGGTTTTAAAAAATACAGTTGCTGCCAGTACAAGTATGGCGGCGTTCACTAAAAATGCTATATTAAGCGCAATAGTTGTATCAAAAAAACTGAATTTTAACGCCTGCTTTATACCCTTATCTGTCCGGTTTATTTTTCTGGTTTGAACAAGAGCTGAATGTAAATAAAGATTATGCGGCATCACCGTAGCACCGATGATACCAATGGCGATGTACAATGCTTCATCAGTTGGGAAAGAAGGTATAAAACCCGTCGCCATCTCCCCCATAAGAGGTTTGGCTAATATTATCTGAATTAAAAAGCATACGGCTACAATGGCTACAAGTGCAATAATAAAAGCCTCCATTTTGCGCATGCCAAGCTTTTGCAGATAAAGCAGTAAAAAAGTATCCAGCACTGTTATAGATACACCCCATATTAATGGAAGTCCTGTGAGCAATTGAATACCTATTGCCATTCCTAACACTTCAGCAAGATCGGTTGCAACAATGGCAATTTCTGCCAAGATCCAAAGCATAAAATTTACCGGTTTTGGATAGGCTTCTCTGTTAGCCTGTGCCAGATCTCTTCCCCTTACAATTCCTAATCTTGCTGACAAGCTCTGTAACAGCAAGGCCATAAGGTTACTCATCAATAAAACCCATATTAATGAATATCCGAATTTACTTCCGCCTGCAATATCTGTTGCCCAGTTACCAGGGTCCATATAACCTACGCTTACTAAATAAGCGGGACCGAAAAAAGAGAATATACGTCTCCATCCAATAAGTCTTTTTGTATCTATGCTTTCGTGAACTTCACTTAGCGATGTATCATTTGTAGTTTTCCTAATCATGATATACGAATATATTTTTGGCTACCTGCTCACTGATGATGCAGGCCGGTTGTTTAGGTAATTTTATTTCCAGCGAATTATCAAAGTCAAATGTTTTATTGATCGTAATCTGGGAACCAATGCCGATACCATAATGTTTAAGCATATCCAGCATTTGAGCAGATTGATTGCCTACTGAGCTTACAATTGCCGGTTTCTTTAAGGACAATCCAAATAAATTTATTTGTTTAATGGATGGCAGCTTTCCATTTATATCAGGTATAGGGTCACCATGTGGATCTATTTTAGGGTTGCCCAGAAATGCATCAAGTTTTTTAATTAACTCCATGCTGCTTACATGTTCCAGGTCCTCGGCAATAATGTGAACTTTATCCCAGTCGAATCCCAGCTTCGACACTAAAAAAAATTCCCACAGGCGATGACGGCGAATAATGTTTAATGCGGTTTGTGTTCCCTTTTCATTTAATCTGAAGCCATAATAACGCTCATACTGTATCAGCTTTTTGGTTTTCAGTTTTTTAAGCATATCTGTTACTGAAGCCGCTTTAGTGTTTAACTGCTTTGCCAGCGCATTAGTATTTACAGTTTCCGCTTCTTTCTGAAGATGATAAATGCTCTTTATGTAATTCTCTTCGCTTATGGATAAATTCACTTTGCTTAAAAATAAATTTAGACAAACCTAAAAATATTTATTAATATTGCAAAATAAATTTATATCTAAATTAAGATGAAGGATAGAACTTATTATTTTACTTTATAAGTTAGTTGAACGGTTCCATTAGAATATGTCTTTGAATCAATAAGTGTAAGCGATACTCTTTTGGTTACCTCTCCAACAAATGGGATTCCTTTTCCAATAATAACGGGGATAATAGCTGGAATTATTTCATTAATAAGATTGAGATTAAGCAACGATGTAAGCAGTTCCCCGCCACCAAATAGGGCAATATCTTTTCCCTCTTCTTTTTTAATCTGATCAATGGTTTCTTTTAGATTCCCATTAATAAGCTGAAATGGTTTGTCAACTTTAGTTAATGTGTTGGAGAAAACATAAACCTTACTATTACCGAATGAATTGCCACCCATTTTTTTTGTTAGTTCATAAGTTTTTCTTCCTAAGAAATAGGTATCAAACCTTTTCATTTGTTCTGCAAAATCAATTTCTTTATCAATAATTATCCAGTCAAACTCATTATTTGGTCCGGCAATAAATCCGTCTAAACTAACCGCAAATCCTGCAACGATTTTTCTCATAATAAAAATTACCTTTCTAGTCTAAAATTAGGTTCTAATGATGGGCGTTTATTAGCATTGGCCACTTTCCATCCTGTACGATACATCCAATCGGTCATTTTTTTTAATTTTTTATAATTAATCCTGTCAGGTTCATCCATTGGTGTATGATAATCCGGATGTAAAAGAGTAGAAAAATATATGGCAGGGATCCCCGCCCTGGCATAGGGTAAATGGTCACTGCGGAAATACCAGCCTTCCACATGATCAACTTTATCCCAAAGCGTATCTAATTTAAATTTAGGTCCTTCATTGTTTGCGTCAAGCCCCATTTCTGCAAGGTCTTTAGAATTTCTGTGTGGTGGCTGCACACCAAGTAAAGCCGCACTGTCAGGATGATTTCTACCGATCATGTCAGCATTTAAAACTGCAGCAATAGAAGATTTGGGCACGGTAGGATGAGATGAATACCATTTAGAACCCAACAAACCTCTTTCTTCTGCGCCATGCCATACGAACAATGCTGAGCGGCGGCCTGGCTGCTTTTTAAAAGCACGTGCAATAGCCAGTATCGCAACACTTACACTTGCATTATCATCCGCGCCATTATAAATGGAATCATTGCCATAGGCAAGTCTTATCCCATCATGATCCTGGTGTCCGCTAAACAATACATATTCTTTGGCGAGTAGCGGGTCGGTGCCTTTGATCTCGCCAATAATATTTACTGAAGGATATTCAAAATGCTCGATGTTGATTACTGCATTTAGTGTAGCGTCTTCCTTCTTTACCCAATCAATATTATTGCCATGCAGCCACAAAACAGGAATTCTTGATGTTGCTACAGCATTTGGTCCGCCTTCAATATCATATAATCCACGACTCATTGCGGGCACTACCTGCTTCCAGCTTTGTTCGGCAAGATCGTCTGTAATAAAAATAATAGCGGCAGCACCCCTGCTTATAAGATCATTTCTGAATTTGTTTAATAACAGGCCAAGGTAGCGTCTCTCCCATAAGGATACATTGAGATTTAAGCCTACGGGTGATGCCTGTATGGCAACCGCCTTACCTTTTAGATCGGTTTTATCAAGATCAGCTTTTGCTCCATTGTTAACAAAAATAATTGGTGCAGATACAATCGCCGGGGCTGTTTGTGCTATTAATACATCTTTCCATATTTGCAAATTGCGATTACCTATATTAATTATACTGGAAGAAGAAATATGGTTTCTCTGAAGGGAAAAGAACTGAAAATAAGTACCATCATCACCTGCGGGTTTTAATCCTGCTTTCCTTGCCTGGTCTGCCAGCCACATAGAAACTTTCAATTCATCCAAAGTTCCTGCTTCCCGGCCTCTGAAATGATCACCTGATAAAGCAAACAGATCTTTATTTAATTCATCTTCCCGAATAGCGGATAACCCCGGATTATTTTTTAGAATTTGCTGTTTTTGACTTTGTGTAAAAGAGGTAAGATGTAAAAGTGAAATACTAAAAAATGTAAATAAGAATTTTCTTTTCATATAGATAATTATACAGGCAATTTAGGATAATATCGCAAACAAATGCTATCTGCTAAACAGTGTTCTATTGCTGATTAAAAAATAAATTATATGTTGCTGAATCTTTTACCAAAACATAACGGTTATGTCTGCCCAAAAACTGCAACCAGTTCAAAAAACTGAACGTATTCAATTACTTGATATTCTGAGGGGATTTGCCATCCTTGGTATTTTTATTATGAACCTTGAAGGGTTTACTTTTTACTGGGCATTAAATGATTCTCAAAGAGCCGGGGTTCCGTTAGCATCGTATGATCATAAAACAGAATTTCTGCAATGGATGTTACTGGAAGGTAAGTTCTACTCCATTTTCAGTATGTTATTTGGGATCGGGTTTGCCATATATCTTTCCAAAGCTGATAAGAACAAAGACATATTAAAGCTGTTTATAAAACGGCTGGCAATCTTACTGGTTATCGGTTTTCTGCATTTATTATTATGGACAGGAGATATTGTTTCTTTCTACGCTATACTAGGCTTTTTGCTTATTCCATTTCGTAAATTAAGCAATAAAACATTATTAATAGTTGCAGGCTTATGCATATTAAGTCCTATTGGATGGTATGCATTAAAAATGAGTAATCCTGCCATCTTCAACCTTGCACAATGGCCATTCAGATGGGGAGATCATTTTTCTTCTCAGCAAGGCATTAATTCCACTGAAGAATTTTATAATGCAATGAGGGAAGTTAATTTTTTCCAGATGCTTAAATATAACCTTATAGGTATTTATTACAGGTATGGCGATCTTATTTTTCAAAGCAGGGGTTTTAAAGTATTTGGAATGTTTTTAATTGGATTGGTAATTGGCCGTTCAAAATTTTATAACAGGCTTCAGGAAAACCGACGGTTGCTATGGAGCATTTTCATAGGAGGTTTATTGATTGGGTTGCCGGCAAATTATATAATGGCAACTTTAAAAGAGAAACCGGGTTACGGTCAATTAACAATGCATGGGCTTAAACAAACAGTTGCTTATGCTTTTGGTGTAGCTCCATTAGCACTGGCTTATGCTTCTTTTATTGCATTATTATACCTGGTTAATCCTATAAAAAAGTTTCTGAATTTATTGGCACCCGTTGGTAAAATGGCATTAACCAATTATATCATGCATACGCTCATTGGAATTTTTGCATTCACGGGTTTAGGTTTTGCTTTCAACCCAATAGGGCCAACAGCATGGACAATTTTTGCGCTATGCGTTTTTATTGTACAAATCATTTTAAGCACTATTTGGTTTCGGTTCTTTAATTATGGCCCGTTGGAATGGCTGTGGCGAAGTGCAACATATAACAAATGGCAGCCACTGGTAAAATCTAGAGCAAAGAATTAATTTTTGTGATTAAAAGTTTATTAATTGATCTGTTATGCAAGCTGTAACCGCACAACCACTGCAAAAAAATTACAGAATTCAATCTATTGACCTGTTAAGAGGCATTGTTATGATCATTATGGCATTGGATCATGTGCGGGATTTTTTTCATTCGCAGGCATTTACTGATGATCCATTGAACCTCGCAACCACTACACCTTTATTATTTTTTACACGCTGGATAACTCATTTCTGTGCACCGGTTTTTGTATTTCTGGCAGGCACATCTATTTACCTGCAAAGCCTTAGAAAAACAAAAAATCAACTGAGTATATTTTTAATTAAGAGAGGATTATGGCTTATTCTTATCGAGATTTTTGTAATGAGCTTTGCATTCACATTTGACCCCACATACAGTGCAATTATATTTCAAACAATATGGGCCATTGGTATAAGCATGGTATTACTGGGTATAGGGATACGCATGCCATTTATTTTAATTTTAATAACCGGCTTAATCATAGTGATAGGTCATAATGCGCTGGATTTTTATGAAGCCGATCAAAAAAGTTTTCCATTTATATACGATCTTATACATCATCCGGGCTTTTATCCGTTGTGGGATAATCACAATCTGCAAATATTCTATCCTTTTCTTCCCTGGACCGGCTTAATGTTGCTTGGTTATTGTTTTGGAAAGATATTTACTGCGTATGAAGGACAGCAAAGAAGAAAAGTACTGATAAGGATGGGGCTGGGTCTCATACTTCTTTTTATTGTACTTAGGGCAGCCAATATTTATGGAGACCCGGTTGACTGGTCAAATCAAAACAACCGGCTATTGACATTTTTCTCTTTTATCAATACTACAAAATATCCACCGTCTTTGTTGTACATGTGTATGACCATTGGGCCTGCATTAATATCTCTGGCATTTGCTGATAAAATAAAAAACCGGCTTGTTAATATTATATCTGTGTACGGCCGTGTACCTTTTTTATATTACATCCTTCATTTCTACCTGCTTCATTTTCTTACAATGATCTTATTTGTTGTACGAGGACATTCTTTTGCAGAGGGCTGGAAAACAAATCCAAATTTTCCTTTTAAATTTTTGATCCCTGGTGAGGGATATCATCTGGGAGTTGTTTATCTAATCTGGATACTGGTAATTATTGCTTTATATCCCGTTTGTAAATGGTTCAGCGATTATAAAATGAAACATAAAAAATGGTGGCTGAGTTATTTATAGGTAATTATAATTCTATAAAATGAAAATTTTTTTATACATTTTTTTATTGCTGATACACTGTCCTTCATATTGCCAGGAGTTAAATAATTTGAAGCAAAACCAAATAAAGATTAGCAAAACCAATGAGCCAATAAAAATTGACGGCGAGCTAACAGAAGGGGTTTGGCAAAAAACAGATGTAGCAACTGATTTTTGGGAAATAATTCTACGGGACAAGGACAAAGCAAAGCGAAGAACTGAAATAAGGATGACATATGATGATCAGTTTCTCTACATATCAGCTTATGCGCAGGATACTGTTCCTTACATAAGTAACTCTTTAAAAAGAGATGTTGGCGGCCCGCTAAGTGATGACATTTGGTTTGCCCTTGATCCATTAAACCAAAAGACAAACGCATTCGTGTTTTTTTTAACTGCTTATGGAATTCAGGGCGATGATGCTTATAGCGCCAATAGATTAAATAACCTCTCTTTTACTTGGGATACAAAGTGGTTTTCTGCCACAAAAAGATATGCCGATCACTGGACGGCAGAAATTGCCCTTCCTTTTAAAAGCATTCGTTATAGTGCCGACAAAATGATATGGGGAATAAATTTTTACAGGGTAGATGTAAAAAACGGGCAATATAGTGGCTGGACAAAAATCCCGATCAATATCGGCTGGAATGATATAGGCTACTTTGGCTCTTTGATCTGGGATGCACCTCCACCTGCTCCCGGAAAAAACATTTCCCTTATTCCGTATATTACAGGTTCTTCAATTCAAAATAAAGCTGGCAATATTCCTGCAAAAACAAAATTTAATGCAGGCTTTGATGCTAAATTAGCAGTATCTCCCTCCCTTAACCTTGATCTTACTGTAAACCCTGATTTTTCAAATGTAGAAGTAGATGCACAGGTAACAAATCTCAGCCGTTTTAGTATTTTTTTTCCTGAAAAAAGAACTTTCTTTCTAGAGAATGCAGATCTCTACAGTGATTTGGGTTATGAGGGTATCCGGCCATTTTATTCACGAACAATAGGATTAGATCCTTCCGGTAATACTATTCCTATTTTAGGAGGTGCCCGGTTAAGTGGAAATATTAATAAAGACTGGCGGATTGCAGTAATGAATATGCAAACAGGCAATAAAGGAGATTTTGCCGCCCAAAATTATACGGCAGCAACAGTTAATAGACAGGTTTTGAAAAGATCTAAGATCAGTGGTTATTTTTTTAACAGGCAGGGGTTTTTAGATGAGTATCAAAAACAGAAAAATCCTTTGGATGAATACGGCAGAAATACAGGTGTAGAGGCACGGTATGTCAGTAATACTACCAAATGGAAAGGCTATGCAGGGTACCATTTATCCCTGAAGCCGGGTATAGATAAAGAAAAATATTTTGTAAACCTTGGCGCAGAGTATAGCACCGCTAAAGTAGGCGTGGTGGGTAATTATAGTGATGTGGCAACTAATTATTATACTGATATGGGTTTTGTTGCCCTTATAAATAATTATGATGCAAGACTTGATTCTGTAATTCGTGCCGGCTTTAAACAATTATCTGCAATTACAGAATACAGGATTCTTCCCAAGAAGGGTGGTGTAAATAGTTATCTTTTTGGGGTTGAAGATTTAATCATTCTAAATCGTAATGGAAGTTTAAATGACCATCTAAGCCGCCTGCGTTACTCAATGAACTTAAAAAACAGGAGCGAATTGAAACTCAGGTTTGACATGCAGGAGACACGCCTTATGTATTTTACAAAATTCACAAAAGCTGAACCATTACCGCCGGGTAAATATAAATATAACCAATGGAATGTGGAGTACAGAAGTGATGTTAGAAAACCTTTCACGTATTCTGTAAACTACAGGCAAGGCGGCTTTTATAATGGAGATCTTTTTTCACTCATTACTTCTGTTAATTACCGGTTACAGCAATGGGCCAATGTTAGTATGGGCTTTGGTTATAATAAATTATCATTTCCTGATCCTTACGGCTCAACTGAATTTATTTTGATCAGCCCCCGGATAGAAGTATATTTTACTAACAATTTATTTTGGACCACTTTTTTACAGTACAATACACAGATCAATAACTTTAACATCAACAGCCGACTGCAATGGCGTTATAAACCTATGAGCGATTTCTTCCTGGTGTATACTGATAATTATTATTCAGATCCTTTATTGAAAAATAAGAACAGGGCAATTGTATTTAAGGCTAACTACTGGCTTAATTTGTAATACTTTTTGTGTTTCTAACACATCTCTTACATTTCTGTTTTCGCCTGTTCAATTTTTACTTCCGTTTGGGTATAATTTGTAAGCTTATAATTATCTCCGATATTATAACCAAAATGTTCTTTTGGAGAGGTAAGGGTTTGTGCATTTGAAAAAATTATTGAACAAAATAAAATGGAGAAACAAAGAAATAAACGAATCATAAATTATAATTTTTAGGATTGGTTGAAGATATTAAGATAAAATAGTTGTAAATTTCTTTTGCAAAAACTAATTTTTATGTTTATCCCTCAAAGGTTATTTACAATAATTTTTATTTCGTTAACTTGTTTATCAAATTCGTTATACGTTTTTTTGAAATTCTTTTCATGAGCAGTTTATTATTTACAATTTTTTTTCAGTTGTAGCTTCTGATTTATCTCCCTTACAACTCCATTTATTTTTTTCAATTTATCTTGCGCCCTCATTAAAAATAATGTCAGGAGATGCCCTTTAAAAATTTTAATGTTCCTTACCCGATAGAGGAACGCTACAAAAAGAAGATCGTTTACTTCTCAATGGAGTTTGCCATTCACCAGCCATTAAAAATTTACAGCGGCGGGTTGGGTTATTTATCAGGCTCGCATCTGCGAAGCGCTTATGAACTTCACCAGAACCTTATAGGTATTGGTATTTTATGGAAGAACGGGTATTATGACCAGGCACGTAATGCAGACCAAACTCTGCAGGTGCAATGGAATGAGAAAACATATAATTTCCTGGAAGATACAGGTATAAAATTCCAGATAAAAATTCATGATCATGATGTTTGGGTAAAAGCATTTTACCTTAACCCTGAAATATTTAAAAGTGCTCCGCTGTTTTTATTAAGCACTGATTTACCTGAGAACGATTACGTTTCGCAAACAATTTCTCATCGCCTTTATGATGGAAACGTTGCAACCAAAGTGGCACAATTTATTTTGCTTGGCGTAGGAGGTGCAAAGCTTATTGATGAATTAAATTTTAATCCTGATCTGTATCATCTTAATGAGGCACATGCTGTAAGCGCTGCTTTTTATCTCTATAATAAATTTGAAAATATTGATGAAGTGAAAAAGCGTTTGGTATTTACTACACACACTCCTGAAGAAGCCGGCAATGAAAAACACGATATTTATTTATGTGATAAGATGAGTTATTTCTGCGGCATGCCACTGGAGCAGGTAAGAACATTATCAGGAATGACCGACGATCTTTTTAGTCATTCACTTGCAGCCCTGCGTTTTGCGCATTTGGCAAACGGGGTATCTCAATTGCATGGCGAAGTAAGCAGGTTAATGTGGAGCAGGTATCCCGGGATATGTGAAATAAAATCTATCACCAATGCACAGAACTGGCGGTATTGGGCAGATAAGCAATTATATAAAGCAAAGGACGAAAGCAATGATGTTTGGTTTGATGACAGGAAAAAGTATTTGAAAAAAAGAGCACTTGATATTGTTGCAGACCAAACCGGTAAATTAATGGATCCGAATGTACTTACCATTGTTTGGGCAAGAAGGTTTGCAGGGTATAAAAGAGCAGAATTGATAACAAGAGATCATAAGCGTTTTGAAGCGCTTTTAAGTAATAAAAAATATCCGGTACAGATAATATGGGCCGGAAAACCTTACCCGTTAGATTATCCGGCTATTTCTGATTTTAATCAACTGGTTCATTTGAGCAAACAATATAAAAATGTTGCTGTATGCATTGGTTACGAGCTAACATTAAGTAAAAGATTAAAACAGGCTGCTGATATATGGCTGAATAATCCCCGTATACCAAGAGAAGCCAGCGGAACCAGCGGGATGACGGCAGCAATGAACGGCGCTGTTAACTTTAGTACCGATGATGGATGGATACCTGAATTTATTAATCATGGCAATAATGGCTTTGTAGTGCCACCTCCCGATTATATGAATATGCATGTGCAGCAACTGGATGAATATGATCTTAATAAAATTTATGAGATACTGGAAAATGAGATACTGCCTTTGTATTATGACAACCATGAAACATGGAGACAGGTTGTAAAGAATGGGATGAGAGATGTACAGGTTAAGTTTGACAGCAACCGTATGGCTAATGAATATTATGAAATCTTGTATAAGTAGACCGTACTGTTTTTAAACTGGTTGGTATCCTTTTTCGTATATGGGGGTATTATAAGCTATGAGCTATGAAAAAGAGAACCAACATACAACAATCCTTATTTATTTCGCTACTATTTGCAATATTTTTACCTGCATTATTATCATGCAGTAAAAAGAATATGAGCCAAACATACCCAACTGATCCTTCTGCAAAAACTTATCTGGCTTTGGGTGATTCATATACTATCGGTCAATCAGTTTCAGAAGCAGAAAGGTTTCCGAATCAAACCGTATCATTACTTAGAGCACAGGATATTAAAATAAACGATCCCAAAATAATTGCCACAACCGGCTGGACAACCAAAAACCTTATTGATGCATTAAATGCAAATCTTCCTCAAAATAATTATGATGTAGTTTCTTTATTGATAGGTGTAAATAATCAATACCAGGGAAAAAGCATAGATGAGTACAAAACTGAATTCACTTTGCTCGTAAATCGTGCCATTCAATACGCAGCTAATAAGCCAACTCATGTTTTCGTTTTATCCATCCCTGATTATAGTGTAACACCTTTTGCCAATGGATCAAACAAACTAAAGATCGCTAACGAAATTGATCAATTCAATGCTGCTAATAAAGCAATATCCTTACAGCTTGGGGTAAATTATCTTGATATAACTTCAATTTCAAGAGAGCCTGATCCTGCACTTATTGCTAACGATGGCTTACATCCTTCCGGTAAACAATATAAAAAATGGGCTGACCTGTTGGCTCCCTTAATGAAGCAAGTGCTTTAAAAATCATTAAGTCAATAGTCATTAGGTTATTTTTTAATGACTTATTGTCCTAATGACTTAATTACTTCCTCCGGATTTATCTTTGCCTTGAATGTTTACTAAAACTATCTCACTTTATAAGAGCGCCTATGGCGGACTTTCCCGAAATACATGGTGGCTTTCGCTTGTAATGCTTATAAATAGAAGCGGTACAATGGTGGTGCCTTTCATGACGATGTACCTTACTCAACACCTTGGTGTGAGCATCGGTAAAGCAGGGTTTGTAATGGGATTATTTGGCGTGGGAGCAATTATAGGCGCATTGATTGGAGGTAAATTAACTGATAAAGTAGGTTCCTATTATATTCAGATCTGGACATTGATAGGCGGAGGAATAATGTTCATTGTTTTAGGGCAGATGCACTCATATACTGCTATTTGCATTTTCACATTTTTACTAGCCCTGGTTAATGAGGCTTTTCGCCCGGCAAACTCAGTTGCCATAGCTTATTACAGTAAAGAAGAAAACCGTACGAGGTCATATTCTTTAAACAGGCTTGCTATAAATTTGGGTTGGGCATTTGGAGGGGGATTGGGAGGAATTATCGCATCCTATAGTTATGAACTTTTATTTTGGGTAGATGGAATAACAAACTTACTAGGCGCTGCATTATTATATTTTGTATTAGCCCCCTCCCGCAATGTAGCTACTGAAGTAAAAGTAAAAAGAGAAAAGATATCCGGTAAAAGTGCATACCGGGACATCAATTATTTAATATTTATTTTTCTACTGTTTTTATTTGCAATGTGTTTCTTCCAGCTCTTTACAATTATTCCCGTATTTTTTAAAGAAGTATTTGGTTTACCGGTATTTTTAATAGGATTGATAATGGCAATGAATGGATTGCTGATAGCTTTATTTGAAATGATAATCATTTTTAAACTGGAAGGCAGGCGGCCATTACTTCATTTTATTGCATCGGGAATTGTATTGATTGCTGTTGCATACCTGATGCTTAACATTTCCGGGGTTGATAAGGTTATGTTAGCTGTAGTAATTATGCTTTTATTTACAATGGGTGAAATAATTTCCCTGCCTTTTATGAATTCTTATTGGATATCAAGAACATTATCTAATAACAGGGGACAGTACGCAGCATTATATACAGTTGCATGGGCATCCGCCCAGGCTATAGGTCCGTTTGCCGGCGCATTACTGGCAGAAAAATCCGGTTATAAAATATTATGGTATGTTACTGCAGGGGTTTGTTTTTTAATAGCAATATTATACCGCTTTTTGCATAAGAAACATGATATAAGAACCTTAACTTAAAAGGAAATATTTTAAGGAGTTAACACATTTTCTATCCCGGCAATTAATAATTAAAAAACTCCGCATGTGGCGGGGTTTAACTTTATACGTGCATTAGCTTACATACTTTTTACTGTAGTTACAGAGGTAACCTTTGTTGTCATTGCCATTTCCTGGCCACCGGCGCCGAGGTTACCCTTTCCTTCCACTATAGTTCTTTTTTCTTTAATCAAACCTGTTGTAAGATCAACGATATTATCTGAAGAAATTTTTGAATCCATTACTATAGTAACATCTGTACCCTGTGCCTGTGTTGTTTTATTAATATTTGAAACGGTATTTACTGCAATGGTTGCATCATTACCATTTATTTGCTTAAGCGTATATGTATTATTTATTTTAATTCCGTTTACATTTGAAGAATCTGTCCAAACATCTCCGGATTTTTTTCCGGCAGGTACAAGCATAAAAATACCTATTATACCATTATCGCCGGTACCGCTTATAACTGTCTGCATTAGTTTTTCCATATTTTCTTCATCACTCTTTTTTTCAACAGGTTTGCCTGCAAAAGTTATTTCTATATCCTTGGGTTGAAGTTTATCCTTAACGTTTTTTCCTATTTCACCATTCATATCTTCTTTCTTATCAGAATCAAAGTCTACCGTTGGAGCCATTCCCCCTTTGGTTTTTAATTTCATTTTATTTACAGTATTAGTAAGTGTATAACCTGTAGGAGTTACCTCTTTAACTTCCACAGTGCTTGTAATAGCAGTCTCACTTACTGTTTCCATATTTTGTCCCATCATTTCCATACTCACAGTACCATTAACAGTTGTTGAGGTTAAAAGTTTTTGACTTTTATTAAGTACAATTTTTTCGGAAGGTGTTTGTGCAAATGATATATTAACCAAAATAAATGCAACAAGAACTAATGTAATCTTTTTCATTTTTTTAATTAAATTTAAGTGGCAAAGATAGAATTGTAAAAGCAGTAATTTTCCGTTTAGCAAACATTTTAACACGAATATGTAATGAATAATTATAAGTAAATCTTTCGGAATAAGTGTTGTATAAAAAATAAGGGCTTCGTTTCGAAGCCCTTATTTTTTTTGAGAAATATGGATCTTATCCTATTAATTTCACATTTACGGCATTCATGCCCTTTTGCCCGTTCTGAAGATCAAATTCAACTTTATCGTTTTCTTTGATCTCATCAATCAATCCGCTTGCATGTACGAATGTTTCCTTATTGGAATCATCGTGTTTGATAAAACCGAATCCTTTTTCAGTGTTGAAAAACTTAACGGTTCCTGTGTTTTTACTGTCCATTTTTGTATTATTTAATTAAAATTGAAATGCGAAGGTAATCATTATTTTTTTAAATGGGGGAAGCATTCTTAATTTCAGTGCATTAGAAATTCTAGTATGTTTTTGCGAAACATGCCAATGCTTTGTATATGTGGAATATGACCGACCCCCGGAAGAATTACAACTTTAGAATTCTTTATTTTTTTGCCCGCTTTAGTTGCAAGCATAGGATAATTGCCATATAATTTTTGTTGTTTTACAGAAAGCATTTCTTTTCCTAAAACTGTTCTGTCTAATTGCCCCACTAATAATAAAGTAGGTACAGTCACCTTTGGAAGATCATATAAAACCGGCTGCTCATAAATCATCTGGTATGTTAGTGCATTAATCAAAGCAACTGTTGAAAAATCTTTTTGTTTTAGTGGCTCTGCCTGTGCTAGTACATATTTTTCATATTCAGGCTTCCAGATTGGGTAATAGCTTTGTTGGTATTTTTTATAGGATGTATAAGTGGCGGACAATTCTTTTTTATACTGCTGCTCTATAGTTTTGAAAGGAATAAATTTTTTGTAATCTTCCAGGCCTAACGGATCTTCTAAAATAAGCTTACCTGTATTGGCAGGATACATTAATGCAAATCTTATGGCCAATATCCCGCCCATTGAATGTCCAATAATATTTACTTTATCAACTCCCAGAGAATCAAGCAAAAGTTTATTGTTTTGTGCGAGTATTTCAAAACTATATTTTAAATTAGGTTTTGTTGACATTCCCCAACCGATCTGATCAGGAACTATAACCGTGTAACCTGAAGCTAATAAAAACGTCATAACATCCTTCCAGTATAAGCCTGTAAAATTTTTTCCATGAAACAATATCACAGATTGACCGTTTGGTTTTTCCGGCTTTTCAAACATGTAAGCCATTTTTGCGTTTTGTCCGTCAATATTTATCTCTATATATTTTATTGGGTACGGGTACTGAATTTTTTGTGCTTTAATGTCAGAAAAAAATAACAGGCAGATAAAAAGGATCGGGCGGGATAGGTTTTTTAAATACATAATTTATTATAATAACAACAAAAAATCAAGCCAGCTGCTTATTAAATTCTAAATAAAATGTTACTATTAACGTGGAAGTATAAGCTTAAGACGTGATTTTATTATCTCAGCCTTTACTTGATTTATTTTTCCTAAATATTCCCCATCTACCTGAAAGTGAGATGGTTTAACTGTTGTAATTACTGCTGATTGTGCCTGAAACATTTCAACTTTTTTAGGATTGTATCTTTTAAATTTTAAAAACATTTTAAACACAGAGATCATGTGTATGCGGCGCACTACCACAATTTCAAAAAGCCCGTCATGCAACACACCGTCGGGGTTAATTAATGCACCGGTTCCGTACTTGCTGGCATTGGCTATTACTACCATAAAAGCTCTTCGTTTAATTTCCTCCTTATCGGTTTTAATAGTAACATCCATCATTCTTTTTCTCCAAAGCACTTTAAAAACCTTCAACGCATAGCCAAGTTTTCCGCGAAGATTACCCTGTTCAAAATATTTCACAAGTTGTGCATTAACTCCTAAATCACTTAAATGCAAACTGATTTCTTTATCATTAATTCTTATAACATCACACGGTTGTATTTCTCCTTCTAGAATTATATCCAAGGCTCCATCCACATCAACGGGAATATTTAATTCTTTCGCCATACCATTGGCAGAACCCGCAGGTAGAATTCCCATAGCTATATCTGTATTAAGTAACTGTTCTGCCACCAGGGAAATAGTTCCATCACCGCCTACTGCTATCACCTTTTCAGGTTGTAACTTTTCAATCCAGTATTTTAAAGATGTAGCGTCATCCTTGCCATCCAGTAAAAAAAACTCGATACTATGTGGCAGATTTATAAAATGATTACGTATAGCAGGTTCCCAATCAATTTTTGCTTTAGTACCTGATATAGGATTGATAACAAATAATATCTTTAAATTGGAGGTTGAAGTCATTATAATTTTTTATTAGCTGCAAATACAATGCAAACATTAACTGATAACGGTAAAAGAATGAAACTTTCCTTGATTGACCGTGTAACGGATAAGATACTTTTTTGGTTACGGCTAACCAATGACCCTGTTATTAAATTATACAAGGGTTATGGAAATGAAAAGAAGGTTATTGTATTTGGGCATGTATTAAAAAAGAGCCCATTAGCCAGAAAGAACTATAGAAAAAATTTTTTTAATAATTCGTATGGATTATTACGATTATTTATGGTTAAACCTTATGAAGGTTCTATACTGAAATTACAATGGGAAGGAATTATGTATAAAACAAAAGCAGAAAATGATGGATTTTTTAAGTTTGAATGGAGCCCCGCTACTGCTTTATCTCCCGGTTGGCATTCTGTAAAAGTTCAATTGATAGACCACAACCATCAATCAGGCCCGGTGGAGGCAGTAAGCGAATTTTTTGTTCCACATAAATATGAGTTTGCATTTATTTCTGATATTGATGATACATTCCTTATATCTCATTCATCTAAATTAAGAAAAAGGTTATATGTTTTGTTTACTAAAAATGCCCGAAGCAGAAAACCATTTGAAGGCGTGGTAAATCATTACCAGCTATTAGCAAGCACAGGAGCTTCAAGAGATACATTTAATATGTTCTTTTTTGTGTCCAGCAGCGAATGGAATCTGTATGATTATATTGTTGAATTCTCAAGAATTAATAAGCTTCCTAATGGTATCTATCTGCTTAACCAGATAAAAACATTTAGTCAGGTGTTTAAAACCGGGCAAAACAACCATAAAACAAAGTTTACCCGTATTGTTAGAATAATGGAAGCATATCCTAAACAAAAATTTATTTTATTGGGGGATGATTCCCAGGAGGACCCCAATATTTATACAGCAGTGGTGGAACATTTTCCTCAAAATATTTACGCAGTATACTTAAGACATGTCCATACGGCAAATCATGAAAGAGTTAAAGGAGTATCAGAAAAAATTAATGCTAAAGGAGTACATTGTTGTTATTTTACACATAGCTCGGAAGCTATTGTACATTCAAAACAAATTGGTTTGATACCTGCTGAGAAATAATATCAACATCCTGAAATTGTAAGTAAATTAATTCAGCGTTAAATAATTATATTAAGGGTTACCTTGCTTAAATAAAGGGTATTAAAAATAAATACACCTTAATGGTATAATTATTGAATATCGTAAACCAAACAAAAATTAAATTATGAAAAAACAATTTCTTTTAATTGGTACGGCTGCAATTATAGCCTTTTCAGCTTGTAATGACGCCAGTACCGATAGTACTACTACAACCGATTCAGCAGCAGCAAATACTACAACTAGTACAACTACTGGTCCAACAACGGGAACTGAGATAGCCAATTTCTCCACCCGTTCATTTGTGGACGTTAAAACTAACAAGCCTGTTAAATTAAAATGGGATGCCGAACGCCGTTATTATACGGATGAATCAGGTAATCAACCCTATTTTTATTATGACCACGCTACAAAAGACACTTTTGACTACTGGGGTAGAAGATTAAATGATTATCTGATTTATGAAAATAATGACTACACAGTTGATGAATCAAGATGGTCTACAACAAACATTTCTGGTACAACAACGGGAGATACTACTACTATTACTACTGGTACAGGAGATATTAAAATAAAGGCGGGAGATACTAAAATTAAAGCTAAAGACGGTAAGTATAAAGAGAAAACAGATACCTCTAAAGTTAAGGTAACAGATGATAAAATGAAGGTTAAGGAAAGATAATAATATTTCTGTTTTTAATCTATTAAATAATAAAGGCTCATTTTGAGCCTTTATTATTTTTGGGTTCCATGTGACGATCCTTTTAAGAAATATCGATCAGGTTCTAAGCCGATTCCTCCATGCTTTCCATAACATACTATACAGGTTCTCCGGTATTAGCCTGGTTTGGAACCTGCTAATTTTTTCCGCCTCTGCCCGTCTTTTGCTGCAGCTCTTCAATGCGTTTAGAAGCTTCAGCTTTTGTAAGCTTTTCATTCAATTCCTCTCCCGCCTCGT
>MWVW01000113.1_pt1 | contig 20745 bp, 17 predicted proteins | sample 1047191 | NCBI WGS metagenome assembly MWVW01 (sample SAMN06349985, study PRJNA376086) | soil metagenome | isolation source: MtG22-5 sample Antarctic (ecotone) | place: Antarctica
AGTTTGCCGGCAGAGGCTATAAAGATTCCTGACCTGGATGCAGCCTTGTTGATCTTAACGCGACAGCGTGCTGCACATCAAATTGTAACAGCTTACATAAAGGTGAGGGTCGGCGAAGCTGAAAAAGATATATATCCAATAACTTCAACCAGTGGTAAAATATGTATTGGCAGAGAACGGCGGGTGCAAACCAGTGATGGCTTTTTCAGGGAAAATAAAATTGCGTTCCCGGAGGCAAATGGAAATGAGAGCAACAAATTTGTAAGCCGGCAGCATGCACATTTGGAATATGATAATGACCTGGGCTGTTTTTTATTATTTGCCGACGAAGGAGGCGTACCACCACGCAATAAAATAAAAATAAGATCGGCCACCGACGCTAATCCTATTAAATTATATACAACAAAAATCGGGCATCCGTTGCAGGAAGGAGATCAAATACTTTTAGGGCAATCAGCCTTATTGGAATTTAGTTATAAAGAAGAGGAAAATAATTTATAACGATGGCCAAGGTATTTACTATAACGGAAGGCCTGGAGAACATGGGTGCTTTAAAGTCCGGAGGGCAGGGTTCGGTTTATAAAGGCAGGCGAATAGGGCCTATTGTAACTGCTGTAAAATTACTTCCAACACCTATCCATTCAGAAAGTGAAGATGACAAGCATTTTAGAGATTTTAGAAATGAAGTAGAGAAATTAAAAAAAGTAAACGAGCAGCCTAATCCTAATGTTGTAAAAATCCTTAGCTCTGGCATAACAGAAACCGGCAACCTTCCTTTTATTGAAATGGAATATATAGAAGGTCCCGACCTGGAAGAATTATTAAAACCACCGCATCCTTCTCTGTTTACGATAAAAGAAACCATCAAGTTAGCAGAACATCTTTCTAATGCCTTATCTCACTGCCATAGAGTAGATGTAAAACATGGTGATATAAAAAGCAATAATGTAAAATTTAATCATCACTCAGGTAATTATGTATTGCTGGATTTTGGTCTTGCTATCATGTCGGATGAACAACGCAGAACCAGTTTGCGACAAGCCGGGGCTATTGAATTTATGGCGCCGGAACAGAATGAGGGTGTGATGTTATTTGAAACAGATGTTTATTCTTTTGGGATTATTATTTTTGAATTGTTGGCAGGCATGGTTCCCTTTCCATTAAAAGATAAAGGTGAAACTGCACGAAATCATGTAATGGTGTCTCACATGGAAACACCGGTACCAGATGTTCTTACCCTGCGTAAGCAGCACTTACCACAAGAATGGAGCACTCAAAAGAAAGAGCATGAAATGAATGTGCCTGGTTGGGTGGTGAGTATGATCTATAAATGCCTTGAAAAAAAACCAGAAAAACGTTTTAAGGATGGCGTAGCATTACACGATTACATTACTTTAAATAGCACGCTGGCAACGAACAAAGGTGATGTGAACAGCCAAAACCTAACAACATTTCAAGAGGAAAATCAAAAGTTGTTGGAGGAAAAAGAAAAACTGCAGGGTTTCTTAGCCGAATACCAGGGCCTCTCAGAAAAAATGGATGAAGAACTAAAATTTTTGCGGGCAGAGTTAAAACAAAAAGAAAAAGAGTTGAAAGACTCTTTGGACAATCCTCCGGCATATACTTATCAAAATAGCCCTGTAAGAAATGGAGTTTCTAAAAGCGCTTTTTTTGCCTTGCTTTTTTTAGCCGCTTGCCTGGGCGTTTTTGCTACCTGGTCTTTATTAAAAAATAATAAACCACAGCAGCAATCATCTGAAACAGGATCAACTATAACTGATACACAAACCACCAATGCGGGTTCATTAGAACGAGAAACAGATCAGGCCGGTAAACAACTGGCAGATGATTCCACTTTATACAGAAGAAGAAGTGATAAAAAACAAGTTGAAACAAACATAAGTGAAGTTTCAGAAGATAAAACTTCCGATCCATTGACTTTTGATACTGCTGCATCTAAGTCAGAAGCAAGTGTTGATACCACATTGCCTGATGAAGTAATTGCTAAATATAAATTAGCTGCCAAAAGGGCTTACTTCCATAACCAGCCCGATCAGAGTACCCGAAGGAAAGCTTTTATTGTACAAGGGAATAATGCTGTAATAGAAGCCCTTGACGAAGAAAATGGTTTTATTTATGTGATCTATACAAATCATTTGGGGCAAACATCTAAAGGATGGCTTAACAAAAAAGACCTGGTATTGGTTACCGATTAACAAAGGTTTTATATGGTGCGAATGATGGTTCGTAGTTATACGATTGCATATAAAAAAATAATGGATTATTTATGCAAACACAAATCTATCCTATGAATCCTATAAAAAAATTATTTCGGGAAATTCCTTCCCGGTCTATTGAAATTAGAAAATTTACTTTCGGCGGATCCTACCAGAAAATAGCTATCGATATTGCTCTTATTTTGTTGATCACTGTGATGATAGTTATCTATAAGGCAAATAAATAAAGGAGTGCATAAATTGCCTGGGCATGAGGTAGAGTATTTTTGATACTAAAAACTATGCTCCCCTTCAGGGGATGGGGGCTTACCCTTAATGAGGAATCTCTTCTATAATATCTTATAATCCCTCTTTCCTGATAAACAAAAATCTTCCTCATTACGCTGGTAAACTCATTTGCAAGAAATATTTTTATTGTAAAATATTGATACTCATTTTGTTTTTACAGAAAATGTTTAAGAATTTAAAGCTTGGCAGGGTTATTATATATACATAACTGATCAACTATTTACACACTTTAAAAACTTAAATCAATGGGAAACATCTTGTATGTAATAGCAGTTATCCTGCTCATAGGCTGGCTACTTGGTAAATTTGCTTTTGGGGTAACAGGTAATCTTATTCATATTCTACTTGTTATTGCAGTAATTGTTTTCCTAATTAAATTGTTAGGTGGAAGCAGAAGTATTTAATTATTATACTGCATTGTTATATCAAGAGTAAGGTGAAGATTGATAAAGCGAAAAAGAAACTTAATCTTTTTATACCAGGAATAAGGGTGTTGTACTGCAACACCTTTTTTTTTATTTAAAAGGCTTTAGAAAATATTTATTTTTTTATTCAACGTTAGAGAATGATTGCATTTGTAATACCCCGGAGCGTTGAGGCATTTTTAGTCGTTTAAATAAAAAAACAATCAGAAACATGCAAAGCAGTAGAATAGCTAATCCTGCTTCCTGTGGAAGGTTTTTTAAAAAATAGGCAAGCACTAACAAGCAACCGTGCATTGTGCAAATTAATTTAGATGTAAAACTATGGCTCCATCCATTATTGGTAAGTAAGTGATGAATGTGAGTTTTGTCCGGGGCAAAAGGTGATTTCCCATTCCATATTCTAAGGCTAAAAACCCGTAGTGTATCAAAAACCGGCACTAATACAATTGCTAAGACAAGAACAGGTCCATGCGGAAGTATGGAAGAACTGAATGTGCTACTAAGCTGTAATAATTTTATACATAAAACACTGATGACAAACCCAAGCACAAGCGACCCTGTATCACCCATAAAAATACGGGCCGGGTTAAAATTATAATATAGAAAACCAAGGATGCCACCTGCTAGGGTAAATGCAATTAAGGCTGCATTTGCATCTTGGCTGAGCGTTAAGAATAATCCCAATAATAACAGGCTCATAAACCCAATACCCCCGGCCAGGCCATCAATACCGTCAATTAAATTAAAAGCATTGGTAACACCGGCAATAGTAATGACGGTAAAGGTATATTGTGCTGCTACCGGCAATTCATAAATGCCAAATAAGCCATTAAAGCTATGGGTGCGTACATCAGTAAAAGCAATTAATGAAGCAATAGCCAATTGAATCACTAATTTGTTTTGTGGAGAAATATTGTGTAGGTCATCCAATATGCCCAATGCAAAAAGCACTGCAATTGAAAAGAAAAAACAAATGGTAAATAAATCTTTACTGAAAGGAAACCAAATGGCGCACGCTATAGCCATTCCTGTGCAAATGGCTACACCACCCATTGTAGGCACAGGCTGCGTATGTTCTTTACGCAGATCAGGCACATCATATAATTTCAAATAATTGACCAGTTTTATTAACAATGGCATCAAGAGCATAGTAATAACAAATGCCGTAACAAAACTTACTGTACCTAATTTAAAGTCTGCAAAGTCGATGATGATTTTAAGAAACATAGGAAAGAATTGGTTCACAGGAATCGGTGCAAAGGAAAGTAAAAAAAAGTTTAAATGGACAGATTGGCAATTTTATAAAATCTAAGAATATTCAGGTTTAAAGAATGTTACGGATATTTACGTCCAGTGTATGTTAAGTCTTACTTTTTGGATTCTTCTTGTGCTGATATTTTATAGTTATATAGGATATGCTCTTATTATTCTATTGATCATTCCTTTTAAAAAAAAAAGAAGCAGGAAAATTTTTCTACAGAAACTGCCGGAAATTACATTGGTTATTGCCAGCTATAATGAAGAAAAAGTATTAGCCGCTAAAATGGATAATACAAGACAATTAAATTATCCTGCAGAAAAATTATTCATTATTGTAGTCACAGACGGTTCAATTGATAATTCGCGGGCTATTCTTTCCAATTATAAAAATGTACAGGTAATTCATGAGGCAGAACGAAAAGGCAAAGTGGCTGCATTAAACAGGGCTATGCATTTTGTAAAAACTCCCTTTGTGGTTTTTACTGATGCTAATGGTTTATTGAACAGCGAAAGCATCCGTAATGTTGTACGACATTTTTCAGACGAAACGATTGGAGCAGTTGCAGGTGAAAAGAAAGTTGCACATACTTCGGGAATGGGAACTGCAGAAGGCTGGTATTGGAAGTACGAATCTTTAATGAAAAAACTGGACTCCTCATTTAATTCAGTGATAAGTGCAGCAGGCGAAGTTTTTGCCATGCGAACTCATTTATATAGCCCGTTAAATGAACAGGTAATACTCGATGATTTTATTTTGTCCATGCAGATTTGTTTAAAAGGCTATAAGATTGTTTATGAACCAGGAGCTTTTGCTATTGAAATGCCGAGTGTTTCGTTAATAGAGGAGCAACAGCGTAAAATACGGATCGCAACCGGCGCTTTTCAATCATTACAGTTTTTATCCTTTAAAAAAATGTTGAACAAACCTCTATTGCTCTTCCAGTTTTTTTCAAGAAGATGGTTGCGTTGGGTAATTTGCCCGCCTGCTGTAATCGCCATATTATTAATCAATTCAGCGCTAAGCATCTTTCATACAAATGTTTTATATGATTATTTATTATTTATGCAATTGATCTTTTACGTAGCTGCAGGTATAGGTTGGCTATTACTACGTCTTAATCATGCCTTTATTTTAACCACTGTACCGTTCTATTTTTTGTTTATGAATTTTTGTATGTTAAAAGGCGCTTATCTTTTTTTATCAAATAAGCAAACGGTGATGTGGTCAAAAGCTGAGCGTACCGTGGCAAAATAAACATTACTTTCTACCCTTCAAAAGAATATAAACGAAACAAATGCTATTTGTGAAGAGAATGTATTAACAGGTTTATGAACCACAATAGAAACATAGGGACAATAGGTTTTCACACAGAATTCTATGTGTGTTTTTCTATTTTTCTTATGTGCCTTATGTGGTTCGTAACAAGTCATTGCTTGTCAAAAAAATTTTAAATCTTATCTAAATAAAGAATCATCAGTAGCTTATCAAACATATTAGCCCATCCTATTGAATATTTGAAAGGTGTCGGCCCTCAGCGTGGGGATCTGTTAAAGAAAGAATTAGGCATTTTTACTTTCAACGATCTTTTGCATCACTTTCCCTATCGCCATATTGACAAGAGCCGCATTTTAAAAATCAATGAATTAAATACAGCCAATGAATATGCTCAGGTACAAGGCATTTTAATTTTCCAGGAAGTGTTGGGCGAAAAAACGTCAAGGCGTTTAGTTGCCTATTTGAAAGATGAAACAGGTACGTTGGAACTTACCTGGTTTAAGGGAATTAGCTGGATTCAAAAAATATTAAATAATGGGGGACATTATACCGTATTCGGGAGAATAAGTTTTTTTATGGGCCAGGTTCAAATGGTACATCCGGAAGTTGAAATAAAAAATGAAGCTCCTGAATCTAAAAACTTATTAGAGCCTGTTTATTCGACAACGGAAAAATTAAGGGCAAGAGGCTTAGGTGCCCGACAGATAGGAAAGCTGGTTCAATCGCTTTTGCTGCTGCTTAAAAAAAATAATATCCCGGAAAACCTTCCTGAAAACATACTTAGAAAAGGGCAACTCATTCCCCGGTTTGATGCGTATATAAATATTCATTTTCCTAAAACAATGCAGGACTATGATCGTGCATTAAGAAGATTAAAATTTGAAGAATTGTTTGTTACACAATTGAGATTGGCTTTAATAAGATCAGAGCGGCATCGTTTTTCAAAGGGCGTTTTTTTTAAAAAAGTGGGGGAACTGTTTAATACATTTTATAAATATTATTTGCCATTCGAATTAACCGGTGCGCAAAAAAAAGTTTTAAAAGAGATCAGAACAGATACAGCCACTGGTCATCAAATGAACCGCTTATTGCAAGGCGATGTTGGCAGCGGTAAAACTATCGTCGCCCTACTTACGATGCTACTTGCTATTGATAATGGTTTTCAGTGTTGTTTAATGGCGCCTACCGAAATCCTGGCACAACAACATTTTATTTCAATTACAAAGCTTTTAAAAGATATCGATATTGGTGTGCATTTATTGACAGGCTCCACTAAAGCTGCTCAACGAAAGCACATACTAAAGAGTTTAATGGAAGGAAGCTCCGGTATCGTTATCGGCACTCATGCGTTGATAGAAGAAGTGGTGCAATTTCAAAATCTTGGATTGGCAATTGTGGATGAACAACATCGTTTTGGCGTGGCTCAACGTGCAAGGCTTTGGAAAAAAGCTATTGTTCCTCCGCATATTTTAGTAATGACAGCCACGCCTATTCCGCGAACACTTGCCATGACGGCGTATGGCGACCTGGATTATAGTATTATGGATGAATTGCCACCGGGACGACAACCTATAACAACCGTTCATCGTTACGATACTTACCGTACCAAAGTGATGGATTTTATTAAGACGGAAATAGAAACAGGACGCCAGGTATATATAATTTTTCCACTGATTGAAGAAAGTGCTAAACTTGATTTTGAGAACCTAATGCAGGGTTATGAAAATGTAAAAGCATTTTTTCCTGAACCAAAATATTGGATCAGTATGGTGCATGGCCGGCAAACTATTGATGTGAGAGAAACAAATATGCAGCGTTTTATTAAAGGAGATACACAGATTATGGTTAGTACAACGGTTGTCGAAGTAGGGGTTGATGTGCCCAATGCTTCCGTAATGGTTATTGAAAGTGCAGAAAAGTTTGGATTATCTCAATTGCATCAATTAAGAGGAAGGGTAGGAAGAGGGGCTGAAAAAAGTGTTTGCATCTTAATGACTTCAGTAAAAATTGGTAATGATGCCAGGGAAAGGATAAAGATATTGACTTCAACCGGCAATGGTTTTGAAATTGCAGAAAAAGACCTTGAGTTGCGCGGTCCCGGTGAAATAGAAGGCACTAAACAAAGCGGGTCGTTGAATTTACGGCTGGCTGATTTAGTGAAAGATAAATTAATGCTGGAGGCAGCTAAAAATTTCGCAGACATTATTATTGTAGCTGATCCGGAATTACAATTAGCAGAGAATTTAAACTTAAAACAATATCTCTTGTCATTGCAGGGTAAAACCCCCTGGAGTAAAATATCTTAACAATTGATTTCGCAATATTTTTCGCTTTAATTAGTTAATTTCAGAACAACTTTGAGAATCAAATCTTCCATATTTTTTCTCTTATTCTATTTATCCGCCCGTTCTGTATTTACACAGAATTATCAATCATTTCAATTTATCGAAAATAAAGGACAGTGGGACAGCCGTGTGCGTTTTAAGGGGGAGGTACCTGGGGGAGCTTTATATGTTCACTCCAATGGATTTACAGTTTTACAAAACAATGCCGTTGATTGGGAAAGGATACAGGAATTAGTACATGGCCATGATTTGCATGATAGTAAAATTGGCGTTCGCAAAGAAGCAGTAACGCTTCGGTCACATGCTTACAATGTAGAGTTTGTAAATGCTTCCCCAAATGCCAGGGTAATGGCTGATAAACCATTAGCCACATACAATAATTATTTTATTGGTAATGATCCGTCAAAATGGGCGGCAGACTGTAAAATTTACCAGGGAGTTACTATTCAAAATATTTATCCCGATATTGATGTACGTTATTACGCTAATAATGGTCAAATGAAATATGACCTGGTGGTAAAGCCCGGCGGCGATGTTTCAATAATTAATTTGAAATATAATGGGGTAGATGGTTTGGAAATTCAAAATAAAGAACTTGTTGTAAAAACTTCTATTGGAAATATTAAAGAGCTATCGCCTTATAGCTATCAATATTCAGAAAAGGGTAAACGCGAGATTACAACTAAATATGTAATAAAGGGAAATACGTTACAGTTTGATGTAAAAGATTATGATGCTAAATCTACATTGGTTATCGATCCTACCATGATCTTCGCTTCTTTTTCAGGAAGCCAGGCAGATAATTGGGGTTTTACCGCTACTTATGGTTCCGATGGAAGTTTGTTTGCCGGAGGTGTTGTCTGGAACCAGGGCTTTCCTGTTTCTGTTGGTGCATTTCAAACAACCTATGCGGGAGGGCCAAGCGATTTTCCGGTTGATATGGGCATTATAAAGTTGTCTCCTGATGGCAGTAATAGAATATATGCAACTTATATTGGGGGCCCGGGCGCAGATCAGCCACACAGTTTGATAGCAGATGCACAGGATAATTTAATTATAGCCGGCCGTTCCAGTTCTGGTAGTAATTATCCAACCAGGGGCACCGGACTTTTTGGAAGAGGCGGTTTATTTGATATTGTTGTAACAAAACTTAATAGCAATGGAACTAATTTGATAGGTTCTTTAAGAATTGGCGGCATTGGTAATGATGGCGTCAATATCAGTACTACACGCAGCCCTTCTTCTTTGCAATATAATTATGGCGATGATGGAAGAAGCGAAGTAATAGTTGATGGAGGTGGAAATATATATGTAGCATCAAACACCCAATCGCTTTCCAGCGATCCATCGGAACGTTTTCCAATAACACCAGGAGCCTTTCAACCAAACCCGGGTGGGGGCATGCAGGATGGTGTAGTTTTAAGAATAGATCCAAATGTTTCTAATCTTGTCTTCAGTAGTTATTTAGGTGGTAGTGCTAATGATGCGGCGTATGTTCTTTCATTGAATCCATTGAATGGTAATTTATATGTGGCCGGCGGAACTGAGAGCAATAATTTTCCGGGCGTTACCGGTTCAGTTATTAATAGCACTAACCAGGGAGGTATAGACGGTTTTGTATCGATTATTAGTGGCAACACTTTAACCCGATCCACTTATTTGGGTACAGGTTCATACGACCAGGTTTTTGGTGTTCAATTCGATCGCAAAGGATTTCCTTATGTAATGGGTCAAACCACCGGTTCATGGCCAGTTCAAAATGCACCTTTCAGTCAGTCGGGGGGTAAACAGTTTATTTCAAAATTAGCAGTAGATCTATCCGGCTTTATTTATTCAACGGTTTTTGGTACAGGCAGTGATGTTCCTAATATTTCTCCTGTTGCTTTCTTAGTAGATCGTTGCGAGAATGTATATGTCTCCGGATGGGGCGGACAAGTGGCGCCGGCGTTTAGCTCGGCAGGAACAAGAGGTCTATCAACTGTCAATGCACTGCAACCTACTACTGATGGAAAAGATTTTTACTTTTTTGTTTTGAAAAGAGATGCTGCCAGCCAGTTATATGGTGACTTCTTTGGGCAAAATGGAGGCTTAGCCGATCATGTGGATGGCGGCACCAGTCGTTTTGATGCTAATGGCGTTATTTACCAGGCAATTTGTGCTAATTGCGATGCGCCTCCTAAACCTATTTATCCTACCACCCCAGGTGCATGGGCTACGGTTAATGGCTCTACCCGTTGCAACCTGGCAATGGTAAAACTTGATCTTGATTTGGCGGGTATAAGAAGCGCCATCCAATCTTCCATTAACGGTGTTCCCAGAGATACAGCAGGTTGTGTGCCTTTAACAGTAGATTTTAGAGATACTATAGCAAGCGGTTTAAGTTATGAATGGAATTTTGGTGATGGCTCACCGCAGATAACTACAACAGTGCCAAATGCGTCTCATCAATATTTGCGTATCGGAACTTATCCGGTAATGCTTGTTGCTATTGATCCCACCTCCTGTAACGTTCGGGATACTTCTTATCTCAATATCAGAGTAGGGGATTTGAGAGCTACGCCTGATTTTATTTCAACCAAATTAGATCCTTGTGATCAACTTACGTATCAATTTACAAATACAAGTATAGCCCCGCCGTCCCGTCCATTTACTCCAACCTCTTTTATATGGGATTTTGGCGATGGTACGAGGATCACTGCCGGGACCGGATCATTAACACATCAGTACATAGCGCCAGGTTCCTATCGCGTAAGATTATTATTAGTAGATTCCGGTTATTGCAATGCGCCCGATTCTATAGAAAGGCTACTTAACGTAGCAGCCATTGTAAAGGCAAAATTTGTGACACCACCAGGTGGTTGCGTACCGTATTCCGCCGTATTTAAAAATACTTCAGAAGGTGGCCAACAATTTTTATGGGACTTTGGTGATGGCAGCACCTCAACGGTTTTTAGCCCGACACATTTATACAATACTGCAGGAACATTTGTTGTGAAATTAAGAGTAGTTGATTCTGCCACCTGTAATAAAATAGATTCAGCGTCCGCTTCAATAACGGTATTTTCAGGACCTAATGCTCAGTTCACCATTCTATCACCACAACCGCCACCTGTTAACACTGCTATTGTTTTCAGCAATACATCATCTGCAGATGCCATAAGATTTAAATGGACATTTGGGGATGGCGACTCACTACTAACCACATTACGAACAGATGTATCGCATGAATTTAATGCTACTAAAACTTATACTACCTGTTTAATTGCTTTTAATAACAATGGTTGTGTAGATACATTTTGCCTGCCGGTACAGGTAATAGTAGAACCCTCGCTTGATGTGCCAAATGCTTTTACTCCAACAAGCGGTGATGTAAACAGTAAAATATTTGTCCGCGGTTTTGCAATTGGAAAAATGAAATTTATTATCTGGAATCGTTGGGGACAAAAAGTATTTGAAACAGAAGACAGGCGCACCGGTTGGGATGGCAAATACAAAGGTGTAATTCAACCCATGGATGCTTATGCATATACACTGGACGTTGAGTTTACCGACGGAACAAAAGCAACTAAAAAGGGCGACATTACTTTAATTAGATAATGAGTAAATTGTAGATAGAGTATTGAAAATTTGAAAAATGTGCAGATGAAAAAGTTTAAAATTATTCCGGGTCTTGTTTTTTGTTTTTTGTTTTTTGTTTCTTGTGCCTTTTCTCAAGACCTTCATTTTTCGCAATTCTTTAATTCGCCTTTAACTACCAATCCTGCTAATACAGGTTTTATTCCTGATGGCGATTATCGACTCGGTATAAATTATCGTGACCAATGGTCATCTGTTATGACAGTTCCTTATAAAACAATGAGCGCTTTTGGAGATATGCAGGTAATGAAAAACCGGTTTGAGAATGGATGGTTAGGAGTTGGAGGTGTTATATTGAAAGATGTGGCGGGTAGTGGCAATTTAACTTCTACCAAGATATATGGTTCAGTTGCCTATCATCAAATGTTAGGTTATTCAAGTTTACTTAGCCTTGGCTTTAATGTGGGCTATGCTAACAAACAGATAAATACCACCAACTTAAAATTTCCGGATCAGTTTGATGGAAAGTTTTTTGATAATAAATTACCGACAGGTGTGGTATTAACCCGCAATAATATTGGTTACCTTGATATGCAGGTTGGCATGAATTACGCCTATTTCCCAACAGAAAAAGTGTATGTAAATACCGGCTTTTCAGCGCATCATGTTAACCGCCCCAGGGAATCTTTTTTTGCATCTGATATCAATCAAATAAACAATCAGCTTCCCATACGGTATATTGGTTTTTTAAATGGAAGCTTTATGGTTAATGAGCAATTGATCGTTAATCCAAATGTTTATTTTACTACGCAGGCAAAATCATATGAAGTAGTAGGTGGTCTTAATGCGCATTATAATTTATCTGGCGATGGTGAGTATATTTTAATAGGAGGTGTTTATTATAGGTTTAAAGATGCTGCTATAGCATTAATAGGTTTGGGTTATAAAGATTTTACGTTTTCATTTACCTACGATGCCACCATTTCATCATTAAAAAATTACAACAATACCCGTGGCGCTTTTGAGTTTTCATTGGTAAAGCAAGGTCTTTTTGGTCAATACAATGGCGACCGCAGGCAAACAATTTGTCCTTCTTTTAAAAATCTTTAGTTTCTGTTTTTCCTAAACTCTTTTTGCACGACTTTTACTGTTGGATGAAATCATTTTTCATGACGACTGCCACACATACGCCACCTGTTTTAGAACACCTTGGCTTATTTAAAAAAATCGTGGGCGAGCAATATGTTTTTGTTGATGAAGAAGTATTGCACCACTATGCACATGATGAAACGGAAGACCTTCATTATTTGCCCGATGTTGTTATTAAACCAAAGACAGCGGAAGAGATAAGCCAGGTTTTACAAATATGTAATGCACATAAAATTCCTGTTACTCCACGGGGTGCTGGCACCGGTTTAAGTGGTGGCGCCTTACCACATTTGGGCGGAGTTTTATTATCGCTTGAGCGATTAAATAGTATCATTCATATTGATGAAAGAAATTTGCAGGTAACTACAGAGCCTGGAGTTATAACAGAAGTTTTACAGAACACATTGAAGGAAAAAGGGTTGTTTTATCCACCGGACCCCAGCAGTCGTGGTACCTGTATGATAGGGGGAAATATTGCTGAAAACAGTGGGGGACCTAAAGCAGTAAAATATGGAGTAGTAAAAGATTATGTACTAAACCTCCAAGTTGTATTAGCCACAGGGGAAATCATTTGGACCGGAGCGAATGTGTTGAAGAATGCGACGGGTTATAATTTAACGCAATTAATAGTGGGAAGTGAAGGCACACTGGGTATTGTAACAAAAATTGTTTTGAAAGTAATACCACATCCCAAACATGATCTACTGATGCTGGTTCCTTTCAATTCAGCCGAGAATGCCTGTGCGGCAGTGAGTTCTATTTTTATGGCCGGCTACACACCCAGCGCCATGGAATTTATGGAAAGAGATGCGCTGGAATGGGTGATGAAGTTTGTTGATAATAGTATTGTAGCGATCGATAATGAAGTACAAGCTCATTTATTAATTGAAGTAGATGGAAATGACCTGGATGTGTTGATGAAAGAAATGGAAGGCATCAGTGAAATTGTAATGCAGTATGGCGCCGGAGATATTCTGTTTGCAGATGATGCACAGCAAAAAGCGGAATTATGGAAATTACGCCGCAGAGTTGGAGAGGCAGTAAAATCACATTCCATTTATAAAGAGGAAGATGCTGTAGTGCCCCGTGCAGAACTAGCGGTATTACTAAAAGCGGTGAAAGATATTGGAAAAAGATATGGTTTTCACTCTGTTTGTTATGGCCATGCGGGTGATGGTAATTTACATGTAAATATTATTAAAGGAGAGTTGAGTGATGAAGAATGGAATGGCTCTTTAAAAAATGGCATCCGCGAAATTTTTGAACTGGTAAAAACACTTGGCGGCACCATTAGCGGTGAACATGGAATAGGCCTGGTGCAAAAAGAATACATGGATATAATTTTTGATGCAAAAGGAATGGAGCTGATGCGAGCAATCAAAAATGTATTTGATCCTAATAATATTTTGAATAAAGGAAAAATTTTTGATGCATGAATTTGAACCAGGCACCGGGTAATCTAAAAACCTATCATATGAAAATTATTCTATTATTTGCTTTTCTATTATTTGCTGTTATCTCCTTTGCACAGGACAGTACAGAACAAAGAGGATTTAAAAAAGAAAAGCTTTTTACCGGTGGCAGCGTTTCTCTTTCTTTTGGAAGTAATTCTTTTTTAATTGGTGTAAACCCTGTGCTTGGCTATAGTCTAACCAATTGGGCCGATGCCGGTATTGCCATTAATTATAATTACACTTCTTACCGCGACATTAATGTATTTGACGACAAGTTGCGCCAGTCAGTTTATGGTGGTGGCGTTTTTACCCGTTTATTTCCTGTGCGATTTATTTTTGTGCAGGGGCAGCTTGAACACAATTTTATTAATCAAAAATATATTCCACCAAATGGCGCGGGGTCAAGTACAGATAACAGATCGGCTACCAGCTTACTAGTAGGTGGCGGTTATACTACAGGGCGTTATGGTGGTTCCGGAAATACCTTTGGTTATTTGGCTGTTCTTTTTGATGTTTTAAAAGATCAGAATTCTCCCTATACTGATAATGCAGGAAGAATCATTCCTATTTTACGTGCGGGTATTAATATTTATCTGTTTCAGGGTAAGAACCGCAATGAGTAATGTTTTTTTATTCTATATGTATAAGTAAATCTGCAGGTTGATTCAAAACGATATACTGCTGATCTAAATTTCCATATAAAAAATCTTCGTTTGATAATTTTTTCAGGTGTGCTAAGAGGTGGTCGTAAAACCCTGCTGAGTTTAAAATAAAAATTTTTTTATCGTGTATGGACAATTGATTCCATGTCAGCATTTCAAATAATTCATCCAGGGTGCCAAAACCGCCAGGTAAAATAATTGCCGCATCACAAAGTTCATACATCTTTCGTTTTCGGATGTGCATATCATCAACAACTACCAGCTCACTAATATTTTGATGCTGATGTTCCCAATCAATTAACACCTGCGGAATAACTCCTCTTACCTTACCACCATTTTCCATGGCACTATCAGCTGCTGCCCCCATTAAACCATTTTTTCCACCGCCAAATATTAAACAAAGATTTTTTTCAGCAAGTAATTTTCCAAGTTCTGTTGCATGTTGTTTGTATATTATGTTGCTTCCTTCTTTAGAACCACAAAAAATAGCGAAAGATTTAATATCCATTTGCTAAATGTATTTGAATAACAAATGGAAGGTAAATTTCTTTAACTTCAAAAACTACATTTGCATCACAGCTATTGTTCACTAAAAAATAACGCATGTCACCAGTTTTGTTATTCTCTTTTGTTATTGGCTATTTTGTCATTTTGTTGGTTGTTGCTTACTACACCTCACGCAATTCGAATAATGAATCATTTTTTATTGGCAATAAAAGCTCTAACTGGATGCTGGTTGCTTTTGGTATGATTGGCACTTCTCTCAGTGGTGTTACTTTTGTAAGTGTGCCTGGTGCAGTTGGCAGGCCCTTGGCAGGCGGGGGATTTGAGGCTTTTTCTTATTTCCAGATTGTGCTTGGCTATTTGATTGGGTATATAGTTATAGCATATGTATTGTTGCCACTTTATTACAGGCTTAACCTCACTTCCATCTATAATTATTTAAGTAGCCGACTTGGATTTGCTTCTTATAAAACAGGCGCTTCTTTTTTTATCCTTTCAAGGACATTGGGTGCTACCGCAAGATTGTATTTAGTCGTTGCTATTTTGCAAGAGGCCATCCTGGCCTCATTTGGAATTCCTTTTTGGCTGACTACACTCATCATTTTAATAATGATATTATTATACACATTTGAAGGCGGTGTTAAAACTATTGTGTGGACGGATACTTTACAAACTACTTGTATGCTTGCCGGATTAGTGATCTGCATTATTTATATTCTTAAATCTTTAAACATTGGCTTTAGTGAAGGATTGAATACTATCACTGAATCAGGTTATACAAACATATTTGTAACGGACCCTAACAGCCGTCTTTTCTTTTTGAAACAAATTTTGGCAGGTGCGTTTATTACTATTACTATGACGGGTATGGACCAGGAGATGATGCAAAAAAATATTAGTGTGCGTACATTAAAAGATTCGCAAAAAAATATGCTCACTTTTTCCACCATTATGGTTATCGTGAATCTTTTATTTTTATTCCTGGGTGGACTACTTTATTTGTTTGCAAGTACACAAGGAGTAGCAGCAACAGGCGATAAATTGTTTCCGGCGGTAGCATTGGAACACATGCCTCCATTTATCTCCATCGTATTTATCATTGCTTTAATCTCGGCCCTATTTCCAAGTGCAGATGGTGCTATCACTGCATTGACTTCTTCTTTTTGCATTGACCTGTTAGGAATGAAAAGGAGAGAAGATTGGGATGATAAGAAAAAACAATCTTTAAGAAAAACCGTACATCTTATTTTCGCTTTTATATTTCTTTTGTTCGTAATGGTTTTTAAATGGGTCAATAACCCAAGCATGATTGGAGTGATACTGAAAGTGGCTGCATATACTTATGGACCGTTATTGGGTTTGTTTGCTTTTGGTATGCTTACTAAACGCAGTGTAAAAGATAATCTCGTTCCTTATATAGCTTTTGCTTCCCCAATTATTTGTTTTATCATTGATAAATTTCAAAAAAATATATTTGGTTCTTTCGAAATAGGATTGGAATTACTAATAATAAATGGATTGATAACATTCCTTGGTTTATTACTTGTCTCCAAACCTCAACAAGCTTCACCTGAAGTAGAAGCAATATTACAAGATGGAAATCGTTAATTCAATAGCACAACAATACGCAGAAAAATATACTACTGCACACGACGATCTAATAAAAGAAGTGGCTGATTATACTAATGCCCACCATCAAATGCCGCAGATGCTCAGTGGACATTTGCAGGGCAAATTATTAGAAATGATAAGTTGTATGATTCGCCCCAAGAGAATTTTAGAAATTGGAACTTTTACCGGCTACAGCGCATTGTGTCTTGCAAAAGGTTTAGCTCCTGATGGGGCTTTACATACAATTGAATTAAGACCAGAAGAGTCTGCTACGGCACAACGATTTTTTAACCGGTCATCTCAAAAAGAGAAAATAATTTTACATACCGGAGATGCACTCCAAATAATTGATGAGCTGGAAGAAACATGGGACCTGGTTTTTATTGATGCGGATAAGGTGGGTTATATAAATTATTTTAACAGGGTAATATTGAAACTGAGGAAAAACGGTTTTATTTTAGCGGATAATGTGCTCTTTCATGGTGAGGTATTAACAAGTCCCGTTGATGGTAAAAATGCAATTGCCATACAAGCTTTTAATGATTTTGTAAACAGCCGCAACGATATTGAAAAATTGATGTTGCCGTTGCGGGATGGTATTTACCTCATCAAAAAAATTGCGTGAGCATTATTGCAGATTAATTAATCCGTGAATAAATCTTCAATCTTAACACTTGAAGAAACTATTTTTTTGAAATGACATTAATCCAAATGAAAAAATGTAGTCTTTCTTTTATTGATTTCTTTCTTTTTGCAGCGGCCTCTTTTGCACAGCCGCCCGCTGTTATAAAACAATACATTGAACACTACAGGGAGTTGGCCATCGAGGAAATGAAACGTACCGGTGTACCTGCAGCCATCACACTGGCACAGGGAATTCACGAGACAGATGCTGGAAGAAGTAATTTAGTGATCAAATCAAATAATCATTTTGGCATTAAGTGTAAAACCGGCTGGAAAGGCGAATCGGTTTCGCATGATGATGATGCAAGGGGTGAATGTTTTCGTAAATACAACGATCCAAATGATTCTTACAGGGATCACTCCGATTTTTTAAAAACACGTTCTCATTATGCATTTTTGTTTGATCTTGATCCCACCGATTATGAAGGATGGTGTTATGGATTAAAAAAAGCGGGTTATGCCACCAACCCTAAATACTCTCAAATATTGATCAAACTGATAAGAGACTACGAATTACAGGATTATACATTAGTTGCATTGGGAAGAAAAGAAATTTTTGAAGACAAAAATAGCCTGACGAAAACGGTTGACCGGGAAGAAAAAAGAAAAGTGATATTTGAAAAAAAAGAACAGAATTATCCAAAAACTGTTTTTAAAATTAATCAAACCAATGTAGTATTCGTAGAAAAAGGTACTTCATACCTGGCTATTGCCGAGCAGTACAAACTTTCATTATCCCGTCTTTTTGAATTTAACGATATGATTGCTGCCGAAGAAACGGAAAATGATCGACTGATCTACCTGCAACGCAAGCGTAAGGAAGGCGCAAAAGAATTTCATATTGTTGAACCGGGAGAATCTCTTTATGATATTGCACAAGTAGAAGGCATAAGGTTGGAAAGTTTGCTTTCATACAATTATTTAAGGGAAGGCGTCAATCCTTCGCCCGGCAGAAATTTATATTTACAAAGTGGTGGCAAGAAAATGGCCAAACAGACAATAACGGGAATGCAGTAAGCAGTTATTAAACCTCCCAATTAAATAAAAGGAATGAAAAGCAATCTATAAAATACATATAGTGCAGGAAGGGAAACATGTATGCTATTTCTAAAAAGCATGCTGTAACTGTTAGAGTAATTAAACAATTGAATAATTTACAAACGATGATCTAGAGAAAGGTCAGAAATTACGCATCAATAAAAAACCAAATGCCAGTTATTAAACTGCACGATAAATCATTTGAGATTTATCTTTCTGAAGAAACCATCCAACAAAGAGTATTAGAAATGGCACAGGCCATCAATAAAGATTACGAGTCAGAGAAGCCTTTATTCATAGCCATTCTAAATGGCTCTTTTATGTTTGCTGCAGATCTGTTTAAACATATTACTATAGAATCAGAAATCTGTTTTATTAAATTAGCATCTTACAAGGGTGTAAAATCTTCCGGCCATGTAACCACCGCTATTGGTTTAGACCAGGATTTATACCAACGTCATGTCATTATCCTGGAAGATATTGTTGATACCGGCAAAACTTTAGGCTTCTTTTTACCTAAGCTGCACCATCAGCAGCCAGCCTCTTTAAAAATCGCTTCGTTATTACATAAACCAGATGCGACACAGCACCCTTTGACACTAGATTATATTGGATTTAGCATTCCTAACAAATTTGTAGTGGGATATGGCCTAGACTATGATGGGCTGGGCAGAAACTTTAAAGAAATATATCAATTGGTTGAGTAGGCTTGCCATATTATTTAAGTTTTTGTAACTTATTGCAATCGCAAAATTTGAAGTGTAGCATTTACATAGTTTTCTTTTTATTATTTTGTATCCATAGCAGGGCGCAGCAGTATTATTTAAAGGGCCAGGTGAATGATGAAGCAGGCAATGGATTACAAAATGTTTCTATTTTACAAGCCAGTAGCGGATATGTTTTTTATACAGGTTCATCAGGCAGCTTTGGAATTTTAACAAACAGATTAAAAGATTCGCTTACGTTTTCCCTTGAGGGTTATGAAAAGAAAAAAATTGCAGTAGCAGCTACTGATTTTTCAAACATCACCTTAAAAAGAGCCATTGTCAGCAATAGTTCACGAAGGTATAAACTGGCATCTTTTACCAAAGATTTAAAAAGGGAAATACAGCAACAATGGTTTGCAGGCGATGAAACTTACGCCAGTATAATTGAGAATGGTTTTGTGCCGGCAGATCAATATCCTTCAACAGGCTTAACGCTAAATGTAGATCGTGCCTCTTATAGCAACATCCGCCGTTTTCTGAATACAAAAACCATTGTACCGCCGGATGCAGTGCGAATAGAAGAAATGTTGAATTATTTTAATTTAGATTATCGTGAACCAAAAAATAAAAAAACATTTGAGATAAGTGCTGCGTTAACTAGTTGCCCATGGAATATAAACAGCCAATTGCTTTTTGCTACTATACGGTCTAAAAAAGTTTCTTTAGATAGTTTACCGGCTACGCATTTGGTTTTTCTTATTGATATTTCCGGTTCTATGGATATGCCGAACCGGCTGCCTCTTTTGAAATCCGGATTCAGAGGTTTGGTATATAATCTACGCGAAAAAGATTCTGTTTCCATTGTAGTTTATGGTGGTGTCGTTGGCATTATGCTCAATACAACCAGCGGAGCGGAAAAGCAAAAAATTTTTAATGTTATTGATAGCTTGCAACCAGGAGGTTCAACGCCGGGTGAATCAGGTATAAAACTGGCATACAATGTAGCACGCAAACATTTTATAAAAAACGGTAACAACCGTGTGATTCTTGCCACTGATGGCGATTTTAATGTAGGGCTGCGTAGTGAACAGGAGTTAGAAGAAATGATCATTGCACAAAGAGAATCAGATATTTATTTAACTTGTTTAGGAGTTGGAATGGGAAACTATAAAGATTCTAAGATTCAAACGCTGGCGCAAAAAGGGAATGGGAATTTTGCTTATATAGATAATTATCCTGAAGCAGAAAAAGTATTACTAAAAGAGTTTGTGCAAATACTTTATACGGTGGCTGATGATGTCTATCTCAATGTACACTTTGATCCTGCTTATATAAAGGAGTATCGTTTGATTGGCTTCGATAATAAAGTAGGCGCTATTAAAGATTCTTCTGCTATTATTGAAGCAGTAAATCGTAATTAACAATAGAATCTAATGAAATCGATCTTTTGTATTGATCATTATAAAACAGAATTGCTGAATCGTTATTCCTTACAAAAAATTTTAGTTTGGTTTTGCCCATGTAAGACG